>Ga0075033_1000017_pt1 | contig 180815 bp, 153 predicted proteins | sample SynthPrep_5_END__FD_72751 | JGI IMG/M metagenome (GOLD analysis project Ga0075033, IMG submission 72751) | Synthetic microbial communities from Ohio, USA - SynthPrep_5_END_DS10_MetaG | ecosystem: Engineered > Bioreactor > Aerobic > Activated sludge | place: USA: Ohio, Columbus | collected...
TGCGGAATCAATGACAGGCATGTCGACTATTAATAGCCACTGATAGTCTTGGGTCAAAAGCCCAGATAGAGTTCAGGGCATTAGAGGTTACTTTGACGAGGTTTGCGATGTCCCGCACGATCCGTTTTCACAAGTTTGGTCCGGCCGAGGTGCTCAAATGCGAAGAGCATGCGGCCGCTCAGCCAGGTCCTGGCGAAGTGCAGGTGCGTGTCGAGGCGATCGGCATCAGCTGGTACGACACCCTCTGGCGTCAGAACCTGGCTTCGTCCCAGGCACGTCTGCCATCGGGCCTCGGCCATGAAATGGCCGGTGTCGTCACTGCTGTCGGTGCCGATGTCGAGGACCTGTCCGTTGGTGACAAGGTTGCCAGTTTCCCGGCTGAAAGCCCGAACGACTACCCGGTTTACGGCGAGTCGATCGTACTGCCACGTACCGCGCTGACCCGTTATCCGGATGTGCTCAGCCCGATCGAAGCCAGCGTGCACTACACGCCGCTGCTGATCGCCTACTTTGCCTACGCCGATCTGGCGCGGGTCAAGCCGGGGCAGTTCGCACTGGTTACTGACGCCAGCCATTGCGCCGGTCCTTCGTTTGTCCAGTTGGGCAAGGCGATGGGCGTACGGGTGATTGCCGCGACCAAGGAAGCCGAGGAACGCGAGTACCTGCTGTCCCTTGGTGCGGAAAAGGTCATCGTCACCGAAGAGGAAGATCTGTTGATGCGAATCAACAAGATCACCGACAACCGTGGTGTCGACGTGGTGTTCGACGGTCTCGGCGGCCCGCAGATGTCGCTGTTGGGCGATGTGCTGGCGCCACGTGGCAGCCTGGTGTTATACGGCTTGCAAGGCGGCAACCAGACGCCGTTCCCAGCCTGCGCAGCGTTCCAGAAGAACATCCAGTTCTTTGTGCACTGCATCGGCAACTTCACCGGCAAACCGGAATTGGGCATCACTCAGGATCACGTCGCTTTGCAACGTGCCTTGCGTGACATCAACCAGTTGACCGCTGACCGCGTGCTGCTGCCGCTCAAGACGCGTGTATTTCCGTTCAACGAGTTCGTCGAAGCGCATCGTTACATGGACGAATGCCCATGCCGCGAACGGGTCGCTCTGCAGGTCGAACCGGCGTAAGCCCCTTTAATCAGAGTCCGTGGCCCCACGGACTCTTGTGCGTTTACCTTCCCCCTGAAAAACCGAGCTCCCTGGCGCTATGCCCGGGCCCGTTCAGCAACTGAACTGGTTTTTGCTCTCTATCTGTATCTTCTAATCACAATATAAGCCCTGATAATTGAATGATTACTTTCATCTCAAGGAATGAGCCATGTCTGTGCATTCAATTTGTCCTGTTCGATATAACGCGTCGAAAACCGTTGATCGCGGCAACTTCTGTTTAATTGTTGTAGGGCTATTCGGAAACTGCTTCTCTTTTTCTTGTGCTCACTTGGCGTGGGACCCTGTGGGAAATTTCCTAGGACTGCGTTCCGAAAAAAATATTCCAACAATTACAGTGGTTTGAGGCTGTTTTTGGACGACTGAAGGCGCTTTGTCAGTTCAAGTGTTTCAAATAACTTCAAACTTGTAAGTGTTAGCATCTGAGCGTCTATTACTTATTGATCAATTGTCGCTTGGCTGATGTGTCAGTCTGCGCGGCATGAAACTTTTTATACCGGGTAAATACCGATGAGCACGATCCATGATCAGGCAATGAACTATGTCTACCAGCAAGTATTGCAACGTTTGCTGAGTTTCTTCTCGCGCGCAGAACGCACGGCGCTGCAGCTGCTGATCCAGCGACTGGCAGTGGCCGCCGGCGGCATGGAGAACATCGGTCATTTCAAGGTGCTGGTGAACCAGTCAGGGTCGCGCGACAGTTGTTACACGCTGGCGTTACTGCGGGCGGCGCAGTTGACCATCGCTGGCCGTTCACCCGCGACCTTTCAGTTGCGGGTGGCCAATCTGCGCTGGAACGGCAGCAGCCAGGTGTCCTTGCAAAACATGCATCGCAGCTACAGCGCACTGTTCCTGTATGACGATCCCCGGGTAGAACTGGTGATGGTCGACCACCGCGAGGTATTGCCGTTTGATCACCAGCTACCCATAAGCGAAGCCGGTCGCGAGGCCAACCGTATCAACCTGCTGCTGATCGGGCATCGCAGAACCTGGAATGAACCGCTTGAGCTATGGGATGACGCTTATCTGGCGACTGCCGAGTTCTATGGTCAGGTGGCCCGCTGGAACAATGGCGTCGATGCCATGGTCGGCAGTGAGTCCCCGCGTCGACAGAGCATCTTCCTCGAAGGGCTGGGGCGTGCCGCGCAGAAGGCTGAGATTGCCGCGCCACCGGTGAGTTCTTGCGGCTTTGAAATGCTGTTTACGCTGCTCGACGGGCTGGGCGGTGATTATTACCGTGAGTTTTATCCCGAAGAGGAGCGGGTGGCGTGGCGTCCGGAGGGGCAATTCGAGGCCTGTCGGCGTACCAGCTTTATCAGTATCAACGACATGATTGTCGGCAAACTCGAAGAGCGCTGGCCTTTGTTGAGTGATTTTCTGGGGTTTCAGGTTGACGATCTGACGCTTTATCAAGGTGATGACGAACACGTAGAGCCTAAGGTGGCTGCGCATTTACGAGGTTTGCAGGCGCAAATCATCGAGGAGCGAAACTATGAGGACGGCGTCGGTGATTACCTCAAAAGCAGCCTGATAACGATGCGGCAAAAACAGGTCCCTGAACCGGTATGCGAACAGTTGCTGGTCAGCTTCGACAATCTGCAGGAGCCCGGGAATCTGCGCGCCCAGGCGGAAAGCTCTCTGCTGGCCAGTTTTGAACTGAATGAAATCCAGCTGACGTGCCTGTTGTTTTCACCGTTCATTAATGCGGGGGCCGGACTTGAGCGATTCTTGCGCAATTGTCACCCCGGCATGTTGGTGGCATTGCCGGATCTGCACCGGGCGATGCAGGGCCTGCATGCGCCGGAACAGGTCATGAAATGGATGACGGATGTCAGTGGGCTGCCGGTCAGGTTGATTGTGCGTTTGTATGCAATGGGGCCGGTTCGTATGTCTGCGCCTGGAGAATCGGCCGCGCAGAGCGTCGATGCGGTTGACGCGGCGGCCGAGCCGACCGCTGATCGATCGGCGGAAGGTTGATCGTGAGCCGCTTGCCTGGAGATGAACCCATGCCCACGGATACGGGGTTGTGAAGGGGTCGAGGGAGAATGACTTCGTTTATCAGGCGGTTTATCGATACCTGACGCTGCTGATAGATGAGGCGGGGAACAGCGGGGCGGTGCGCCTGCCCTCACTCCGGCAATTGTCTGACCGGCTCAATGTGTCGATCTCGACCGTCCAGTACGCCTACTCGCTGCTGGAAAAGGAAGGTCGAGTTTATTCAATTGCCAAGTCCGGGTACTACGCGCAAGCGCTGCACATGATGGATTCGCCGGATAGCGGCAGTGATCTGCTGGAAACCGTTTACGTCAATGCCAGGCGCCCGGGCATGTGCGTGCTGAGCGCCGATGAGCCGGCCTCGCTACAGCCACTGGATAGCCCGTTATTGATGTTGGAGCGGGAATTGCTGCGTCAATATCCGCGTCAGCCACATGCGTTGGTGCAACCTTGTGGAGAGCTGGAGTTGCGCACGGTGCTGGCCGCCCGCTACACCTCATCCACGGCCAATTACTGGCGTGCGGATGACGTCTATATCGGCGCAGACCTGCGCGGTGTATTGGAAATTCTGATTTCCGTGCTTGAGTTGCGTCGGGCCACCGTGGTCGTCGAATCGCCCTGTGACTGGGTGATCCTGCGTCTGCTTGAGGCCGCCGAAGTACGGGTCATCGAGTTGCCGTTGCTCCCCGGGGGCATGATTGATCTTCAGCGGCTGGAGTCGGTGCTCAAGAGCGAGACGGTGCGTTTGATGCTTTTGTCGTCAGTGTTGAGCATGCCCCGGGGCAGTCTTCTACCGCTGAGCAACCAGCAGGCAGTCGCGCATTTGCTTGGACGTCATGGTACCTGGGTGCTGGAAAACGATTGTTACAGCGAACTCCATGAAGGCAATGACGCGCAACGGATGCGCGACTGGCTGGACCCCGATCGTTTAGTGGTGTTTTCCACGTTCGAAAAGTTCGTCGGGGCCGAGGCGCCTTTCGGTTATGTGCTGTCGCGTCATTGGCGCAGTGAGTTGCAGCGGCATTTCCTGTTGCGCGCGTTTCGGTTGTCGCCGATTCGCCAGAAAGCCATTGCCAGGTTGTTGGGGGGCGGCCGACTGGATCAGCATTTATTGGTATTGCGGCGAATGCTCAAGGAGCGTCGTACGCAATTGATCGAGTTGTTGCGCGAACGTCTTGGCGATGCGATGCAGGTTGTCGAGCCCGAGGGTGGCGCGACCGTGTGGGTACATTCGCTGCGACCAGTGAACATGGCGCAGGTCTTCCAGCGATTGCTCAGGCAGCAGATCGTTATTGCACCTGGCGAGCTATTCAGCCTGCAAAGCCTGCATGCGCATCATCTGCGGTTGAGCCCGCTGAGCCATGGTGACCATGACCTGGCCAGTGTGGTCGGGCTAATCGGTGACGCCTTGCGCCTTGCACCTGCTGACTAACGTTAAAAAACATCGGGAGAGTCCCGGATAGATCGCATCGCACTGCGGTCAAACTGCCAGTAAACTGCGCTCTATTCCTGAACCACTCTATTTCAGAGGTTTTGCATGACACTCAGTCCTTTTGCGGGCAAACCGGCACCGGCAGAATTGTTGGTCGATATCCCGCGACTGGTAACGGCTTACTACACTGGACAGCCCGACGCCTCGATTTCCACTCAGCGTGTGGCGTTCGGTACGTCCGGGCACCGGGGCAGCTCGTTCGACTTGAGTTTCAACGAGTGGCACGTTCTGGCCATCAGCCAGGCGATCTGTCTGTACCGCGAAGCCCAAGGGATCACCGGGCCGCTGTTTGTCGGCATCGACACCCACGCATTGTCGACTCCGGCCGGCGCCAGCGCGCTGGAAGTCCTGGCCGCCAACGGTGTGACCGTGATGATTGCCGAAGGTGATGAGTACACGCCGACACCCGCCATTTCCCACGCCATTCTGTGCTACAACCGTGGCCGTACTTCGGGCCTGGCTGACGGCATCGTCATCACGCCGTCGCACAACCCGCCACAAAGCGGTGGGTACAAGTACAACCCAACCAACGGCGGGCCGGCCGATACCCACATCACCAAGTGGATCGAAGCCAAAGCCAATGAATTGCTGGCCAACAAGCTGGCCGGTGTGAAGCGCATCAGCTACGAACAGGCGCTCAAGGCCAGCACCACGCATCGTCATGACTACGTGAACACCTACGTCGCCGACCTGATCAACGTGATTGACTTCGACGCCATCCGTGACGCCAAGCTGCGTCTGGGCGTTGATCCGCTGGGTGGAGCAGGGGTGCGCTACTGGTCGGCGATTGCCGAGCATTACCGCCTCGATCTGCAAGTGGTGAACAAGGAAGTCGACGCGACGTTCCGTTTCATGACCGTCGACTGGGATGGCCAGATTCGCATGGACCCGTCGTCCAGCCACGCGATGCAAGGCCTGATCGGTCTCAAAGAACGTTTCGACGTGGCCTTCGCTTGCGACCCGGATCACGATCGCCACGGTATCGTCACGCCGTCTGGTGGGCTGCTTGCGCCGAACAACTATCTGGCCGTATCGATCGATTACCTGTTCCAGAACCGCCCGCAATGGCGTGCGGATGCCGGCGTGGGTAAAACCGTGGTCAGCAGCGGTCTGATTGATCGCGTGGCCAAGCGCTTGGGGCGTCGTCTGTACGAAGTTCCGGTCGGTTTCAAATGGTTCGCCGACGGCCTGTTCGATGGTTCGCTCGGCTTCGGTGGCGAAGAGAGCGCAGGCGCATCGTTCCTGCGCAAGGACGGTGGCGTGTGGAGCACCGACAAGGACGGTCTGATCCCTGCGTTGCTCGCCGCTGAAATGACCGCACGCACCGGTCGCGATCCGAGCCAGGCCTACAAGGCTCTGACCGATGAGCTGGGCGAGCCGTTCTCGGTACGTGTCGACGCCAAGGCCAATCCGGAGCAGAAAGCGTTGCTGAGCAAGTTGTCGCCTGCACAGGTCACTTCGACCGAACTGGCTGGCGAGAAGATCCAGAGCATTCTCAGCCATGCACCGGGCAACGATCAGGCGATTGGCGGTCTGAAAGTGATGACGGAAAATGGCTGGTTCGCCGCGCGTCCGTCGGGCACTGAAGACATCTACAAGATCTACGCCGAAAGCTTCATCGGTGACGACCACCTCAAGCAATTGGTCGTCGAAGCGCAGGCGCTGGTGGATGGCGCAATCGCAGGCTGATGATGTTGGCGAGCGCATGAAAAAAGGGGCAACCGTGATGGTTGCCCCTTTTTTTGCCTGCCATTCAAGCCATCAGGCCAGATCCACCAGGACGATTTCGCTGTCCTCAAGGGCCGTAACGCTCAGCACCCGTTCCTGCGCTACCGCCACGCCGTCTCGAGCTTGTGCGCGCAAGCCGTTGACTTCAATCAGGCCAGTGGCCGGCACCAGGTAGGCGCGACGGCCTTCATCCAGATGATATTCGGCAGTTTCGCCCGCCTTGAGGTTGGCTGCGACCAATCGCGCATCAGCGCGAATCCGCAGGCTCTGGTCATCGCCGTCCTTGCCGCTGGCCAAGGTGACGAAGCCTTCACGCTGGCCTTTCGGAAACGGTTTGGCACCCCAGGAGGGTGGTGCGCCGGTTTCCGTTGGCAGGATCCAGATCTGGAAGATCTTGGTGTCCTTGGCTTCCAGGTTGTATTCGCTGTGAGCGATGCCGGTACCCGCGCTCATTACCTGCACGTCGCCAGCTTCGGTGCGGCCCTTGTTGCCCAGGTTGTCCTGGTGAGTGATAGCACCTTCACGAACATACGTGATGATTTCCATGTCGCGATGCGGATGCTGGGGAAAGCCAGTGCCGGCTGCGATCACGTCATCGTTCCACACCCGCAGGTTGCCCCAGCTCATGCGTTGCGGGTCGTAGTACTCGGCGAACGAAAAGTGGTGATGGGCATCCAGCCAGCCGTGATGGGCGCCGCCCAGCGAGCTGAAGGGTCTGAGTTCAAGCATGATCGTCTCCTCAAAAGGTTCGACGCGAGGTGTGAAGGGCGCACCCGACGCGGGACCGGTGGTTTATGACGGCCATCATCTATCAGTCAATAATCGATAAAAAGCGTAAAAAGTGCGGCGTTATAATCGAAATACTCGATAAGAAAATAGTTGTGAAGCATCTCATCCCACCTTCAGTTCATCGCCTAAACCAATGACCTGAAAGCATTTCGCTAGAACTGAGCGGCAAATACAGACACCATAGCCGCAACAGCCTCACACACTGGAGCCCGTCAGCGTGGCGCAACACACCCCCGATCTTCCTCCCGAACTTCGCCCCTTGGCCGAGATGCCATGGTTCAAACGCCTGGCTGCACGCTTCTTCGGCCACGGTTTGACCCGACTGCGCGCGCAGCACCGTGCGTCGTGGTTGCACGGTCAGGCCGATGGTTTCCGCAGTGGCCATACCGCTGGCGTCGAATATGGCTTTAAGGAAGGCAAGCTTGAGGGGCTGGAAGAGGGCCGGCAGGTGCTGCTGATCCGTGACAGTCGCAACACCGAGCATCGCCCGCCCAACGTCGACAATCATCTGTTCGATGATTGGCGCCTGCCGTTGACGGCCGAGCTGAAAAAACGCATGAAGGCCGATGTTGCCCGTTTGTTGCCTGAGCATGCTCAGCCAAGTACCGCGCAATGGAAGATGATTTTCAGCGAAACCCCGTCAACCTCAGTGGTTGCCGGCGCGGGCGCGGGTAAGTCCACCACGCTGGTTCTGCGTATTCTGTTGCTCAACCACTATCTGGGTTTTGAGCTGGATTCGATGACCGTAGTGACCTTCACCCGCGAGTCGCGCAAGGATTTCATCAACAAACTGATCGAGCTGTTCGCGCTCTGGGGGCACGCGCTGAACCTGCGCCAGGCACGCGAACTGGTGCGTACCTTCCACTCGCGCATTCTGCCGATGGTGCGCAGCTTGCCGGGTTTCGAGCGCTTGCAGGCCTTTGAAAACCTCAGTCATCGAGTTCAGGGTGCTGAGGAGGAGGTCGACAGTAATCCGTTCGACCTGCGCATCAACGATGCGCAACGTCAGCAACTCAACGCCTGCTATCACCGCTTGTTCAACGAGGACGAGCGTTTTCGACATCTGATTCAGCCACTGTCGCGCGCGGGTTTGCAGCTCAAGGAGCTGGAGCGTGATCACCCGGATGTGCAGAAGCGCGTCGCGGTAACGGAGCTGGCATCCCGGCGCGACGAAGAGCTGTGCGACGCCATCGAAGATCTGTGGTTCCGCGCGGGTGCTTGGCCGATCAAGGGCATTGAGCCGAATCGGCAGAGTTTCGATATCAACGGCGCGAAATTTCATTGTCATGGTTACATTCCGAGCCTGGATGCGTGGGTGGTGCTCGGTTTCGATCCGCGGGAAAACCCGCAGGTCAGTCGGCCAAACGCCAAGCTCAGCGTGCGCGCAGAGTGGGCAGTCAAGCGCACCCTGTTTCAAGCTTTCTGTCGTAAGCCTTTGATTTGGCTTGATAGTTATGAGTCATCAAAACGTGTTCTGGCTACTTTGGCAGGCGATGCCAGTGCCGGGCCGGGCTTCGATTACAAGGTCAAGGGTGAGCTGGCTTCCGCGCCATTGCTCGACTGTTTTGTGGCGGCGGCAGGCTTCATCGAGAACCTCGGCCTGGATGTGCCTGACGCGGTCGGTCGCATGAGTTTCGCCAAGGACGACCCGGATCGTTTCTTCTTTGAAGCCTTGAGTCTGTTCTGGCGCGCCTTTGAAGATCATTTGCTCGATCAGAAACCGCCGATCATGACCTACAACCGCATGTTCGCGCTGTTCAGCGAGCATTCGCCGGAGAACCTCAAGCTGTTGAGCGACGAGTTACTCAGGCCGTTGTCGCACTTGATGATCGACGAATTTCAGGACGTTTCGCCACAGATCGTCTCGTGGATTCGCGCAAGTCTGACGGAAATCCGCAGTCGTGGCCCGGCCATGCACGTCGGGCGGGGCGCGCAGCGTTCGTCGTTGCTGTGCGTCGGTGATGACTGGCAGTCGATTTACGGTTGGCGCGGCAGTTCGCCGAGTTATTTCATGGCGTTCGACAAGGAGTTCCCGTCGCCGAGCACTACGCGGGTAATGCTCAGTGATAACTACCGCAGTCACCAGCACATCATTGATGCCGCTGAACATATCGTTCGCGCGGCGCCGGCGATCCCGGGCAAAAAAGCCAAGGCCAGCGGCGCACCCAAGCCGTTGCAACCGGTCAATGTGCTGGAGCGCGACGATCAGGCCTTGGGCCAGCGCCTTGCCGAACATTATCGTCAAGGTCACTCAATCTTGATGCTTTATCGAAAAAGCAGCGATAAGTTATTGATAGAAGAGCATATTCAGTCTGTAGTTAATGTTGATTCGAGCTTGCCGTACGAAGAGCGACGCCTGAAGCAGCTGACCTACCACAGCGCCAAAGGCTTGCAGGCTGACGCGGTGTTTCTGCTCGGCGATTGCCAGCATCTGACCAGTTCGCCCTACAAGAATCAGGTCTATCGCATGGCGGGCCTAGGCAAGTCGGGCGACAGCGAGCCCTACGACACGGCGCAAAAAGACGAAATCCTGCGCTTGGCGTATGTCGGCATCACGCGGGCGGTCAGCCATTGCTACTGGTATGTCGAACCGCAGGAAGCGCAAGCGGTGAACATGCCCCGGGCGTCCGACCGGGTGGCCAAAGGCAAACCGTTCTTCGTTGATCACCGCGCCGCCAAGCAAACCGCGTAAGCACAAAAAAGCCCGCATCGCTGCGGGTTTTTCGTTTTAAATCATAAACTTATGCGTAACTCTTGAGAGACTCCGGAGGAATGAACGCTTCCAGCTCGTCCTCCACAGCCTCGATGATTCGCTCGACATCCGCTGCATTCATCACCGTCGCGCACGGGATCCCGGCGATAGCGATCATGGTTTCGCCGCTGGCACGATCGAACAGTCGGGCGATCATACTGCCCGGTGCGTCCATCGTTGCCTCGAAACCCATCGGATGGAAATGCCAGCGCATCAACTGGCATGCGTTGGGAAACGTGACTTTGCTTGACCCTTTATTCATATGTTGCCCGCCTTCTTCATCGAGCGCTTCCGTTTGCTCATGTTAGGTGGGAAGAGCCTTCATTGGCTCAACCGGTGACTGACATTAAAAGTAGCATCCGCATGTGAAATTCCTGTGAGATTTTTCAGTTCATTTTGCGATTGCTTCGCATTTTTTGATGTAAGTCACGGCCTACGCAATCATCGCCAGAACGCCACTATGGATTAGTCATTGAAGCCTGTGGCGAACTTGGGCAAGCTCGGGTTTTTTGCGCCGAGCCCTTTATGCACGCCGACGACGACGGCCCTGAACAGACCCAAGCCACGGCTGCAACGGTCATGCGCTATCACCTGAGCTGGAAACACCGCGACCTCGACAGCGTCATGGCGCTGTACCACCCGGACATTCAGTACAACGATTTTTTCCAGAACCGGGTGCTCGGCCTCAACGAGTTACGCGAGTACGTGCGCGTCAGTATGCCGCGAGAATCCGACGAACTGCTTGAGCATTGCGACCGCATTCGCGTCGACGGCAACACCGCATTCATCCAATACGAAGTGACCTTGCGCGGCGGCGACGGTCTGGTGTCGTTTCGCTCCAGCGAGGCGCTCACGGTCAGGGACGGGCTGATCTGGCGCGTCAACGAATACGCTTCGCTGGTGCGCACGCAAACTGCTGGCAAGGCCTCGTCAAGTCAGCGCCCGGCAGTCAGTCGCCTGGGCTTGTCGCCGCGTCAGTTGAGCTTTATGGCCGAAGACCTGCAGCAGTATTTCGAAAAGCAACAGCCGTATCTTGATCCCGAACTCGATTTGCAGCGGGTGGCGAAGGAGTGCGGGTACAGCCGCAATCAGATTTCCTATCTGCTCAACCAGGTGCTCGGGCAAAGTTTCTATCGCTACGTCAATCAGGCGCGCCTGCAACATCTGCTGCGCTCGCTCGATAACGCCGCGCCGCCGGTGCGCATCGATGAACTGGCTTTCGCTGCGGGTTTCAATTCGTTATCGGCGTTCTACAGCTGTTTCCGTCAGCACACCGGTCAGTCGCCCAAGGCTTACGCGAAACAAATTTCTTTGCGGGCACGCGCGCAAGACATCCACTGAGCACAGCCACTAGGATCGACGCCATCGAAGGTTTTCAGTGGCGGAGTCTTGCATGCCGGCGTGGCGCACTATCAGTTTGTGGATGGACCAACTCGATGAGCCGCTGACCGCGCGGCCCGAGCTTGAGCGTGATCTGGACGTCGACGTGGCGATCATCGGCGCCGGTTACACGGGCCTGTGGACCGCGTACTACCTGAAGAAACTCGCGCCGGGACTCGACATCGCGATTGTCGAAGCACAGACCGCCGGTTTCGGCGCTTCCGGTCGCAATGGCGGCTGGTTGATGGGCAACCTGCTCGGCGAAGATCGGTTGTTGGCCGGCCTCTCGCCGGAACAGCGCCGCGCTTCCTTTGATCTGCTGCACAGCATTCCCGATGAAGTGGAAGTCGTCCTCGAACGCGAAGGCATCGATTGCGATTACCGCAAGGGCGGCGTGTTGTACTGCGCGGCGCGTTATCCGGAACAAGAAGCCTCTCTGCGCGAGTACTTGGGCAAACTGCACGCCCAAGGCCTGACCGACGACGATTATCGTTGGCTCAGCCCCGAGCAACTGGCGCAGCAGATCCGCGTCGCCAAGCCTTATGGCGGGATTTACGCGCCGCACGTGGCGACCATCCACCCGGCGAAACTGGTACGCGGCCTGGCGCGCACCGTGCAGAGCATGGGCGTGAAGATCTACGAAAACAGCCCGGTTACCCATTGGCAGTCGGGCAGTCTACGCACGGCGAAAGCCTGCGTGCGCAGTCGCTGGATCGTGCCAGCCGTCGAAGGTTATTCGGTGACCTTGCCACCGCTGGGCCGCTATCAGCTACCGGTGCAAAGCCTGATTGTCGCCACCGAGCCATTGTCTGCCGCGACTTGGGACGAAATTGGCCTCAGCCGGGGTCAGGCGTTCAGCGAATTCAGCCGTCAGGTCACTTATGGCCAGCGCAGCGCCGACAATCGGCTGATCTTCGGCGCCCGTGGCGGTTACCAGTTCGCTGGCAAGCTGCGCCATAACTTTGATCTGACTCGTGATGAAGTCGAGTTGCGCCGTTATCTGTTCGGCGAACTGTTCCCGCAGCTGAAAAACGTGCAGATCACCCACGCCTGGGGCGGCAACCTCGGGATGTCCCGGCACTTCAAACCGCACATGCTTTGCGATCGCGCCAATGGCATCGCGCTGTCCGGCGGTTATGGCGGGGAGGGCGTCGGCGCGAGCAATCTCGGCGGGCGCACCCTGGCGGACTTGATTCTTGAGCGCGACAGCGAACTGACCCAGCAACCGTGGGTGCTGCCGGATGGTGGCATTCATGCGCTGCGCGCTTGGGAGCCGGAGCCATGCCGCTGGTTGGGCTACAACGCGATCATCAAAAGTTTCGTCCACGAAGACCAGACCCTGGCCAACCCGGCGACCGCGCCTTGGCGGCGCAAACTCGCCAGCCAAGTGGCGGGTTTCATGGAAGGCTTCATGCATTGAACGTCGATTTACTTTAAGAAAGCCCAAAAGACAGGTCAGACCATGAGCATTACCCAGTTCAAAAACACCGCGACATTGCAACTTGACGAGTCCAACCCGGTGGCCGTGCCCCTCGGCGAGCCGGTGGCGATTGCTTCGACCACCAGCGTCGAGCGCGATGACGGCGTCGAAACCGGCGTCTGGGAATGCACGCCCGGGCGCTGGCGTCGGCAAATCACCGCGCAAGAGTTCTGCCATTTCATTTCCGGGCGCTGCACGTTCACCCCCGACGGTGGCGGCGAAACCCTGCACATACAAGGTGGCGACGCACTGATGTTGCCGGCCAACACGCTCGGTGTCTGGGATATCCAGGAAACCGTGCGCAAGAGCTACGTGCTGATTTTCTGATTGTTTGATCCTTTGATTGCCTGCCAACAAAAAAGAAAACCCACACAGGAATCGATCCATGATCCGCAAGACCCTCGCTCTGGCACCGCTGATGCTTGCTGTTTCCCTTGCTCAGGCAGCGGAAACGGTCAAGGTTTACAACTGGTCCGACTACATTGCGCCGGACACCACCAAGAACTTCGAAAAAGAGACGGGCATGGGGGTCACCTATGACGTCTACGACAGCAACGAAACCCTCGACGGCAAGTTGATGACCGGTAAATCCGGTTACGACGTGGTGTTTCCGTCCAACCACTTTATGGCCCGGCAGATTCAGGGCGGGGCGCTGAAGAAGCTCGACAAGAGTCAGCTGCCGAACTGGAAGAACCTCAATCCGGTGCTGCTCAAAGCGCTGCAGACCAATGACCCGAACAACGAACACGGCTTCCCCTATCTGTGGGGCAGCACCGGCATCGGCTACAACATCGCCAAGGTCAAAGCGGTGCTGGGCGAGAACGCACCCGTGGACTCCTGGGACCTGATCTTCAAGCCCGAGTACATGGAAAAACTGCAGAAGTGCGGTGTGGCGATCCTCGACAACGGCCCGGAATTACTGCCGGCGGCGCTCAACTACCTGGGTCTGCCACACCACAGCAAAAATCCCGAAGACTATAAAAAAGCTGAAGCACTGCTGATGAAAGTCCGGCCTTACGTCAGCTATTTCCACTCCTCGAAATACACCAGCGACCTGGCCAACGGCGACATCTGCGTGGCGGTCGGTTTCTCCGGCGACATCCTGCAGGCCGAGAACCGCGCCAAAGAAGCGAAAAATGGCGTCGACATTGGCTACGCAATTCCCAAGGAAGGCGCGGCGATCTGGTTCGACATGGTCGCCATGCCTGTCGATGCGCCGGACGAGAAGGCCGGTTATGCGTTCATGAACTACCTGCTGCGCCCGGACGTAATGGCCGGCATCAGCAACTATGTGCACTACGCCAATGGCAATGAGCAGGCGGACAGCCTGATCGACCCGGCGATCAAGAACGACACCAAGGTTTACCCGAGCCCGGAGATGATGGGCAAACTGTTTGCGCTGGAGGCGATGCCGTTGAACATTGACCGGATCCGCACGCGGGTGTGGAACAAGATACGCACTGGTAGCTGACCCGCTTTTCCCCTGTAGGAGCTGCCGCAGGCTGCGATCTTTTGATCTTGCTTTTGAAAGGCAAAGGCAAAAGATCGCAGCCTCGTTTCACTCGTCAGCTCCTACACTTTGGGCGAGCAATCTGGTTGATATCAATACACTGGCATTGCACTAATAAAGTGCAGAAAAGTGAGACGCGCCTAACAAAAAACAACTTACCCATATTTAATATTTAAATAGAAAATCGTCAGACAATTAGGCAAAAGCTTCGCAACTAAAACATTCTTCCACCTCCGCACGCTTTGTTTACGGCAGTTTTACGAAACAGCCCGATTTGATCTCAAAAAAATCCTTTACGGCAGATTTCAAATTGTGTCAGGTTTCTTACGCCTTCATTGGGCGAGTGATAGGACGATCTCGCCAGAGAGAGTCCTATCGGACAAAAACTGTTCCATTGCTAAACAAGGAAGTGTGTTTATGTCGAAAGTTAAAACGAATGCTATTGATACCGCCGAACAGGCTTTCCAGCTGTCAGCCTTCAGCTCGGCGTACAACCAGATCAATAGCTTCAGCCATCAATACGATCGTGGCGGCAACCTCACGGTCAATGGCAAACCCTCCTTTTCCGTCGACCAGGCCGCAACCCAGTTGCTGCGCGACGGCGCTGCCTACCAGGACAAGGATGGCAGCGGCAAGATCGAACTCACCTATACGTTCCTGACCTCGGCATCGTCCAGCACGATGAACAAGCACGGGATCACTGGGTTCAGTCAGTTCAGTGCACAACAACAGGCCCAGGCCAAGCTCGCCATGCAATCCTGGGCTGACGTGGCCAACGTGACCTTCACCGAGAAAGCCTCGGGCGGTGACGGCCACATGACCTTCGGTAACTACAGCGGTGGCCAGGATGGCGCTGCAGCGTTCGCTTATCTGCCAGGCACCGGCGCCGGTTATGACGGCACCTCGTGGTACCTGATCAACAGTGGCTACACGCAGAACAAGAATCCGGATCTGAACAACTACGGTCGTCAGACCCTGACTCACGAGATCGGCCACAGCCTGGGCCTCGCTCACCCTGGTGACTACAACGCCGGGAATGGCAATCCGACCTACAACGACGCGTCCTACGGCCAAGACACTCGCGGCTACAGCGTCATGAGCTACTGGAGCGAAAGCAACACCAGTCAGAACTTCAGCAAGGGTGGTGTCGAAGCGTATTCGTCCGGCCCGCTGATGGACGATATCGCTGCCATCCAGAAGCTCTACGGTGCCAACACCACCACCCGTACCGGTGACACCACCTACGGCTTCAACTCCAACACTGGCCGTGATTTCCTCAGCGCTTCGTCCTCGAGTGACAAAGTGGTGTTCTCGGTGTGGGACGCGGGCGGCAAGGATACTCTGGACTTCTCGGGCTTCACCCAGAACCAGAAGATCAACCTCAAAGACGCCTCGTTCTCCGACGTTGGCGGCATGGTGGGTAACGTATCCATCGCCAAAGGCGCGATCATCGAGAACGCTATCGGTGGTTCCGGCAACGATCTGTTGATCGGCAATAGCGTGGCCAACGAACTCAAGGGCGGTGCCGGCAACGACATCCTCTGGGGTGGCGGTGGTGCTGACAAGCTGTGGGGCGGTGCCGGTTCGGACACGTTTGTGTTCGCTGCCAGCTCTGACTCCAAGCCAGGTGCGATCGATCAAATCCTCGATTTCGTCAGCGGTCTGGACAAAATCGACCTGACCGGTATCACCAACGGTGCCGGCCTGCACTTCGTCAGCAGCTTCACCGGTTCTGCCGGCGACGCCATCCTGACTTCGTCGGGTGGCAATAGCCTGCTGTCGGTGGACTTCTCCGGGCACGGCGTGGCGGACTTCCAGGTCAGCACCGTTGGCCAGGCAGCGACCAGCGACATCGTGGCGTGATGTAGAAGTGGAAAGCGGCGTGTGATACGTCGCTTTCTCCACTTGCATCGTGTTGCTCTGTAAGCAAGGCTACACGCCGGAGCGAATATTCCTATGATCTGTAAAGCTTTTACCTACAAGGCAATGGCGTGGCTCTCGGCGGCGCTCATCATGATTTCAGGAGAAACCGGTATGGCAAGCAGCCTCAGACTTGAAGAACCCTCGGTGTTTGCGGGGCAGTGGCAAGCGACATTGTCAGAGCGTTCTGATGATGCAAAAGCGCAAAAGCACCAGGACAAGCCTTCGAACACGTGCATCGTCGAATTGCAGGCAAACAAAACCTTGAGCAAAGGTGCTGACTGCCTCGGAGCATGGCTTGAAGCAACCCCGATCGGCTGGTTTCCCGATCCGGACGGCCTGTCGATCACCGGCGAGGAAGGTTCAAGAATCCAGTTTTTCAGTCGACAACGTGACGGGTTTTATCAGACTACTTTGAAGTCTGGCTTGATGATTACCCTTGAGCGCGTGGCGCAATAACCTTGATTATCCACAGCGCGACAAAGTTTTAATATAAAGCGCCACGCTATGGTTATAAGCAGCGCGGACTGACAACTGCACCGCAATTAATTACGCAAGTTGTTATGAAAGTGTAAGCGGGTACTTGCAAGTCATCTTTCGCAGGTAAGCGGAACATTAATTGAAGGCTCGCCCAAGTGTGGCGGGTCCAATCATTTCAGGACGAATCGATGAAGATGGCGAAGGCCCCAGCCACCGCTCCCTTATTCAAGGCATTGGCTGACTATAAAAGTATCCTGATCAGCGTCGGCTGCTTTACCGCACTGATTAACGTGCTGATGCTGGTGCCCTCCATCTATATGCTCCAGGTCTATGACCGGGTGCTGTCGTCGCAGAACGAAACGACCCTGGCGATGCTGTCGCTGATGGTGGTCGGTTTCTTCGCCTTTATCGGCCTGCTGGAAGTGGTGCGCAGCTTTATCGTGATTCGCATCGGCAGCCAGTTGGAGCGCCGCTTCAACCTGCGCGTCTACCAAGCTGCGTTCGAGCGCAACCTGTTCAAGGGCGAGGGCAACGCTGGGCAATCACTGGGCGATCTGACGCACATTCGTCAATTCGTTACCGGGCCGGCGCTGTTCGCGTTTTTCGATGCGCCATGGTTCCCGGTCTACCTGTTTGTGATTTACCTGTTCAACGTCTGGCTCGGTGTGCTCGCCACAGCAGGCGCACTGCTGCTGATCGGCTTGGCCTGTCTCAACGAATACATGACCAAAAAGCCGCTGGGCGAAGCGGCCGGTTATTCGCAGAAGTCCAGCCAGTTGGCCACCAGCCATTTGCACAATGCCGAAACCATTCAGGCGATGGGCATGCTCGGTTCCCTGCGCAAGCGCTGGTTCCAGGTGCACTCGCGCTTCCTCGGCCTGCAAAACCAGGCGAGTGACACCGGTGCGGTGATCAGCTCTGTGAGTAAAACCCTGCGCCTGTGCCTGCAATCGTTGGTGTTGGGGCTGGGTGCGTTGCTGGTGATCAAGGGTGATATGACCGCCGGGATGATGATCGCCGGTTCGATTCTGATGGGGCGTGTACTGAGCCCGATCGATCAGTTGATTGCCGTGTGGAAGCAGTGGAGCGGGGCGAAACTGGCTTACCGCCGTCTCGATGCGCTGCTGCAAGCGTTCCCTCCCAGCGACGACGCCATGGCGCTGCCGGCGCCGAAAGGCCAGATCACCTTCGAACAGGTCAGTGCCGGCCCACCGGGGCAACGTGCGGCGACCCTGCAAATGGTCAATTTCAATCTGAATGCCGGCGAAGTGCTCGGCGTGCTCGGTGCTTCCGGTTCCGGCAAATCGACCCTGGCCCGGGTACTGGTCGGTGTCTGGCCGACCCTTGGCGGCACCGTGCGTCTTGATGGCGCGGATATTCATCGCTGGAACCGCGACCAGCTCGGCCCGTACATCGGTTATCTGCCGCAAGACATCGAGCTGTTCAGCGGCAGCATCGCCGAGAACATTGCGCGTTTCAGTGAGGCCGATCCGCAGAAAGTCGTCGCCGCCGCGCAACAGGCCGGTGTGCACGAAATGATCCTGCGTCTGCCGCAAGGCTACGACACGCAACTGGGCGAGGACGGCAGCGGTTTGTCCGGCGGCCAGAAACAGCGTGTGGCCCTGGCGCGTTCAATGTATGGCACGCCGAGTCTGGTGGTGCTGGACGAACCGAATTCCAACCTCGACACCGTCGGTGAAGCCGCTCTAGCCAGCGCCATCGCCGCGCTCAAAGCCCAAGGCACCACGGTGGTGCTGGTGACGCACCGTTCTTCGGTGCTGGCCCAGGCTGACAAGCTGCTGGTCCTCAATGACGGGCGTCTGCAAGCTTTCGGCCAGAGTCAGGACGTGCTTAAGGCGCTTTCCGGCCAGCAAGAACAACAACGGGAAAAACCTGCACAGGCACCGGGCGGGCTCAGCATGAGCCGTCAGTACCAGCCCTCGACAAGGAATTCGGGTGTATGAGCAGCGCAAGCATGAACACTGAAAACGAAGCAACGATGGAACACGCCTACATCACTGAACGCCCGGAGCGGGATGCGAAGTTTTTCGCGCGCATGGGCTGGGTTCTGGCGATCGTCGGCGCCGGCAGCTTTTTCACCTGGGCGGCGTTGGCGCCGCTGGACCAAGGCATTCCGGTGCAGGGCACGGTGGTGGTGTCGGGCAAACGTAAAGCCGTGCAGTCGATGAGCAGCGGCGTGGTCAGCCGGATCCTGGTGCGCGAAGGCGAAATCGTCAAGCAGGGCCAGCCGCTGTTCCGCCTCGACCAGACGCAAGTCGCCGCTGACGTGCAGTCGCTGCAAGCACAATACCGCATGGCCTGGGCCAGCCTTGCGCGCTGGCAGGCCGAGCGCGACAACCTCAAGCAAGTGACCTTTCCGGCTGAGCTGAGCAATGACCCGGATCCGCGCCTAGCGCTGGTGCTGGAAGGTCAGCGCCAACTGTTCAGCAGCCGTCGCGAGGCCTACTACCGCGAACAGGCCGGACTGCGTGCGAGCATCGAAGGCGCCACCGCGCAACTGGCCGGCATGCGCCGCGCCCGTACCGATCTGAATGCCCAGGCTGACTCGCTGCAACAACAGTTGAGCAACCTGCAACCGCTGGCCGACAACGGTTACATCCCGCGTAACCGCTTGATGGAGTACCAGCGGCAACTGTCGCAAGTGCAGCAGCAACTGGCGGAAAACACCGGCGAAAGCGGCCGGGTCGAGCAGGGCATCCTCGAGTCGCGGCTGAAACTGCAACAGCACGCCGAGGAGTATCAGAAGGAGGTCCGTACGCAACTGGCCGACGCGCAGCTGAAAAGCGTGACTCTGTCGGAGCAACTGACTTCCGCCGGTTTCGATCTGCAACACAGCGAAATCATCGCCACTGCCGATGGCGTCGCGGTCAACCTCGGCGTGCATACCGAAGGCGCGGTCGTGCGTCAGGGCGAAACATTGCTGGAGATCGTCCCGCAAGGCACCACGCTGGAAGTGGAAGGGCACTTGCCGATCAACCTGATCGACAAGGTCGGCGCGCATTTGCCGGTGGACATCCTGTTTACCGCGTTCAACCAGAGCAAAACCCCGCGTGTACCGGGCGAAGTCAGCCTGATTTCCGCCGACCAGATGGTCGATGAGAAAACCGGCGTGCCGTACTACGTGTTGCGCAGCAGTGTCAGCGATCAGGCCATGGAAAAACTCAACGGTCTGGTGATCAAGCCCGGCATGCCGGCAGAAATGTTCGTGCGTACGGGTGAGCGTTCACTGCTCAACTATCTGTTCAAACCGCTGCTTGACCGGGCCGGCTCTGCGCTGACCGAAGAATAAGGATGTTCGGCTGTATGAATAAGCTTTCCACGCTCGCAGCAGCATTCTTGCTGCTCGCGAGTCACTCGGCAGTGGCGGCCATGGGGCCGTTCGAGATCTACGAACAGGCGTTGCGCAATGACCCGGTGTTCCTCGGCGCGATAAAGGAACGCGATGCCGGCCTGGAAAACCGCGCCATTGGCCGCGCCGGCCTGTTGCCGCGCATCGGTTACACCTACAACAAGGGGCGCAACTCGTCGAAAGCGACGTCTCTCGATGAGCGCGCGCGTAACCGTACCGACGATCGTAACTACAGCAGTTACGGCTCGGCGCTGACCCTGCAACAACCGCTGCTCGATTACGAGGCTTATGCCGCGTATCGCAAAGGTGTCGCGCAGTCGTTGTTTGCCGACGAGAACTTTCGCGGTAAGAGCCAGGAGTTGCTGGTTCGCGTACTGGACAACTACACCAAGGCACTGTTCGCGCAGGACCAGATCGACATCGCTCAGGCGAAGAAAAAGGCGTACGAGCAGCAGTTCCAGCAGAACGAACACATGTTCAAGCAGGGCGAGGGCACGCGTACCGATATTCTCGAGGCTGAGTCGCGTTATGAACTGGCGACTGCCGAGGAGATCGAGGCGCGCAACGAACAGGACGCCGCGCTGCGTGAACTGGGTGCACTGGTCGGCGTGCCGGCGGTGGACATCGGTGATTTGGCGCCGCTCGATCAGAACTTCCAGACCTTCGCGCTGATGCCTGCCAATTACGACACCTGGCATGAAATGGCGGTGAGCAATAACCCGAATCTGGCTTCGCAACGCCAGGCCGTGGAAGTCGCGCGTTATGAAGTGGAGCGCAATCGCGCCGGGCATCTGCCGAAAATCAATGCCTACGCCTCGATGCGCCAGAACGAATCGGAAAGCGGCAACACCTACAACCAGCGCTACGAAACCAACACCATCGGTTTTGAAGTCAGTGTGCCGCTGTATGCCGGTGGCGGGGTGTCGGCGTCGACGCGTCAGGCCAGCCGCACTATGGAGCAGGCCGAATACGAACTGGACGGCAAAACGCGTGAGACGCTGATCGAACTGCGGCGGCAGTTCAGCGCCTGTTTGTCCGGGGTGAGCAAATTGCGCGCTTATCAGAAGGCATTGAGCTCGGCGGAAGCGCTGGTGGTGTCGACCAAGCAGAGCATTCTCGGTGGTGAGCGGACCAACCTCGACGCGTTGAACGCCGAGCAGCAGTTGTTCACCACGCGCCGTGATCTGGCGCAGGCGCGGTACGACTATTTGATGGCCTGGACCAAGTTGCATTACTACGCCGGGACCTTGAACGAGCAGGATCTGGCGCGGGTGGATGAGGCATTTGTGGTCGCTCAACAGCCCTCACCCTAACCCTCTCCCAGAGGGAGAGGGGACTGATCCGGGGATATTGCAGAAGTACACCGACTTGAACGAGCGGCACCGAATCCAACATCGAGCCGGTTTTTCAGGTCGATGCGAGACCAGCTGAATCCACAATCGACGCGGTTTTTCAGCTCGATGAATGACGCAAGGCACCTCGGTCAGCTCCCTCTCCTAGGGGAGAGGGCTGGGGTGAGGGGATGAGCGACGCGGTATTTCAGCTCGATGCATGACGCAAGACACCTCGGTCAGCTCCCTCTCCTGGGGGAGAGGGCTGGGGTGAGGGGAACAGGCGACACCGCAAAAGAACCTGCATAAAACAATAAAAGTGAGTGGTGAACATGGACGTACGCATCAAGCCAATTTCGGTCGGTACCCTGCTGCTTGTGATTTCCGCAACACAGGTTCAGGCGCAATATCTCGAAACCGGCCAACCCGGCGATCCCGGCAGTTGGCGCAGCGCCGAATTCCTCCGCGACTGGGGCCTGAGCCGGATGCAGGCCGAGCAAGCCTACGCCGCCGGCATCACCGGTAAAGGCGTGAAAATCGGCGCCCTCGACTCCGGTTTCGATGCCGCCCACCCGGAATTCGCCAGCGACCGCTATCACCCGGTACCGGCCAGCGGCAGCTACATTGACGGTTCACTGTTCAACGTCAGTGGCACCCTCAACCCCAATAACGACTCCCACGGCACGCATGTCGTCGGCACCATGGGCGCCTCACGCGACGGTACCGGCATGCACGGCGTGGCGTACAACGCACAAATCTACGTCGGCAACACCAACAAAAACGACAGTTTTCTCTTCGGCCCCAACCCCGATCCGCGCTATTTCAAAGCGGTATACGACGCCCTCGCCGATGCTGGGGTGCGCGCGATCAACAACAGTTGGGGCAGCCAGCCGCCGGATGTCAGCTACCGGACACTGGCTGATCTGCACGCCGCGTACGCTCAGCACTGGAATAAAGGCACCTGGCTCGACGCGGCAGCGGATGTTTCCCGGCGCGGCGTGATCAACGTATTCAGCGCCGGCAACAGCGGCTATCCGAACGCCAGCGTGCGTTCCGCGCTGCCGTACTTTCAGCCGGATCTGGAGGGCCACTGGCTGGCCGTGTCGGGCCTCGATCAAAGCAATCAGCAAAAGTACAACCAGTGCGGCCTCGCCAAATACTGGTGCATCACCACGCCGGGGGCGAAGATCGACAGCACCATTCCCGGTGGTGATTACGCGATCAAGTCCGGCACCTCAATGTCGGCGCCGCATGCGACCGGGGCACTGGCGCTGGTGATGGAACGCTACCCGTACATGACCAATCAGCAGACGCTCGAAGTGCTGCTGACTACCGCAACGCAACTGGATGGCTCGGTCACCGCTGCGCCGACCGAGCGGGTCGGCTGGGGCGTGGCCAACCTGAACCGGGCGATGCGCGGGCCAGGGCAATTGCTCGGTGCGTTTGATGCCAACTTGGGGGCAGGGCAGCGCGATGTCTGGAGCAATGACATCTCCGACAAGGCGCTGATTCAGCGGCAGGCTGAAGACCTTGCTGAGCACAGTGCCTGGCAGCAAACCCTGCAAGACAAGGGCTGGCAGAACGGCGTTGCTGCCGGTGCCAGTCAGCAGGATCAGACCGATTACGCGGTCGGCACTGCCCGTGATGCGGCAGCGGCGAGCAGGATTTATCAAGGCAGCCTGATCAAGTCCGGCGGCGGCCAGTTGATCCTCACCGGCGACAATACCTATCGCGGTGCGACCACGGTCAATGGCGGCTTGCTCACGGTCAACGGCTCGCTGACTTCCGCTGTAACGGTGAATGACAGCGGCAGCCTCGGCGGTTCCGGCCGGATTGGCGCGTTGACCGCCAATAGCGGCGCTCGCGTGGCGCCGGGCAACTCCATCGGCACCTTGAACGTGGCCGGTGACGTGATCTTCGCGCCCGGTTCGACTTACGCCGTTGAACTGTCGCCGACCAGCAGCGACCGCATCGTTGCCGGGGGCACAGCCACTATCAGCGGCGCCACGGTCAGCCTGTCGCTGGAAAACAACCCGACGCTGCTTAGCACCAGCGAGGCGCAAAGCCTGCTCGGTCGCCAGTACGACATTCTGCAAGCGGCTGGCGGCATTCAGGGCCAGTTCGGTGCCGTGCTGCCGGATTACCTGTTTATCGGCGGCAGCCTCGACTACGCCGCCAATGGCATTCAACTCGATATCGAACGTAACTCGACCACCTTCGCCAGTGTCGGGCAAACGCCGAATCAGCGCTCGGTGGCCGCTGCCGTCGAAGGCCTGGGCGCGGGCAATTCGGTCTACGAAAGCCTGTTGCGTTCACCCGATGCGAGTTCCGCACAACAGGCGTTTCAGCAGTTGAGCGGCGAGATCTACCCGGCGTTGAGTTCAATGCTGATCAACGACAGCCGCCAGTTGCGTGACGCAGTAGGCGAGCGTCTGCACGATACCAATGCTGCGCAAAGCAATGGCTGGGTCAAGGCGCTCGGCGCCTGGGGCACGACGGATTCGAGCCACGACACGGCGGGCTACAACACCTCGATTGGCGGGCTGCTGGCCGGTGTCGATGGCGCGCTGGACGAGCAGACCCGCATCGGTCTGGTCAGCGGTTACAGCGACAGTTCGCTGAGCATGGGTTCGGGCACGCATTCCTCGGCCAAGGTCGACAGCTATCACCTCGGCGCGTACGCCGGCCGTGAACTCGGCGCCTGGCGCTTGAGCACGGGCGCGGCTTACAGCTGGCATCGCGCCGATGTGAAACGCGATCTGCAATACGGCGATGTCAGTGGCAAACAGAAAGCCAAAGTCGACGCGGCGACCACGCAAGTGTTCGGCGAAGCGGCTTATCGCCTGCACCTGCAACCGCTGGCGCTGGAGCCGTTCGCCAATCTGGCCTACGTGCATCTGGACACTGAAGGTTTGACCGAGAAGGGCGACGCTGCGGCGTTGAAAAGCTCCGGCGATCAACGTGACGCGGTGCTGAGCACCCTCGGTGTGCGGGCGATCAAGACGTTCAATCTTTCGCCCGCGCAATCACTCGACGTGAGTGGCCATCTCGGCTGGCAGCACAGCCTCAGCGACATCGATTCCGAGCAGCATCTGCGCTTTGCCAGCGGTGGCACGCCGTACGCGGTGGAGAGTTCAGCGCTGGTGCGTGACGCGGCGTTGGTCGGCGTGCAGGCCAGCCTGGCGCTGAGCCGCGATGTACGGGTCAACCTTGATTACAACGGACAACTGGCCAGTCGCGAAAAGCTGCATGGCGTTGGCTTGAGCCTGAACTGGCAGTTCTAAGCAAGATAACCCGGCTTCTGGTGATCGTTCCCACGCTCCGCGTGGGAATGCCTCTAGGGACGCTCTGCGTCCAGTGACGCGGAGCGTCACGGGCTGCATTCCCACGCGGAGCGTGGGAACGATCAACGACGATCATCGCCCTCAGTGGCAACGATCAGGATTTTTCGCAACATCACTAAGGAAGGTCGCTGGATGAATAACAACAATACCCCCGCGCAAACGGGAGGCCGCTTTGCCCTGAAAACCCTCACGCTCGCCGTGCTCTGTGCCATTGGCACAGCCCACGCCGCACCCTACGTGGAGAGCGGTCGTACGGGCGATCCGTCGAGTTGGCGCAGTGCCGAATTTCAGGCCGATTGGGGCCTGGGCGCGATCGGTGCCGATCACGCTTATGCCGCCGGCTATACCGGCAAAGGCGTGAAACTGGGGATCTTTGATCAGCCGGTGTATGCCGCGCACCCGGAGTTCTCCGGCAGCAATAAAGTCGTCACCCTGGTCACCAGCGGGATTCGCGAATACACCGACCCGTACATCCCGGTCAAAGCCGGCGATGCGTTCCGCTATGACGGTTCGCCCTCGGTCGGTTCCGACGGCAAACTCGGCGCCCACGGCACCCACGTCGGCGGTATCGCCGCCGGCAGTCGCGACGGCGGGCCGATGCACGGCGTGGCATTCGGTGCGCAGATCATCAGCGCCGACAACGGTGACCCGGGCCCGGAGGACGGCATCGTTCGTGGCAACGACGGCGCGGTGTACAAGGCCGGTTGGGACGCACTGATCGCCAGCGGCGCGCGGATCATCAACAACAGCTGGGGCATCGGCATCACTGACCGTTTCGACCTCGGCGGCCGCGATCCGGCGTACCCGCACTTCACCGTCAATGACGCGCAAGTGCAGTTCAACGAAATCCGCACGCTGCTCGGCAGCAAACCCGGCGGCGCCTACGACGGTGCGATTGCCGCCGCGCGCAGTGGCATCGTGACGATCTTCGCCGCCGGCAACGACTACAACCTCAACAACCCGGACGCCATCGCCGGTCTCGGCTATTTCGTCCCGGACATCGCGCCGAACTGGATCACCGTCGCTGCGCTGCAGAAGAACCCGGATCTGGCCAGCGCCAATCCGTACATCATGAGTACGTTTTCTTCGCGTTGCGGCTACACCGCGAGTTTCTGCGTCTCGGCGCCGGGCACGAAGATCTTCAGCGCGATCATCGAAGGCACCAACGCCGACAACCTGACCACCGGCTACAAAAACTACAACGGCACCTCGATGGCCGCGCCGCATGTCGCCGGTTCCATGGCGGTGCTGATGGAACGCTTCCCGTACATGAGCGGTGATCAGGTCGCCACGGTCTTGCGCACTACGGCCACCGACCTCGGCGCACCGGGCATCGACGCCTTGTACGGCTGGGGCATGATCAACCTGCGCAAAGGCATCGACGGCCCGTCGATGTTCGTCACTGAGCAGGACATTCCAGCGGAGTTCCGTATCGACGGCGCGTATGGCTCCGGCCAGTTCGTTGCCGATCTGCCGGGCATCGGCGCGATCATCGATCAAGGCAAACCGACCGAGCGCGTGTGTACCGACATCACCTGTGGTCTCGATACCTGGCGCAACGATATTTCCGGTCACGGCGGTTTGACCAAACAAGGTATCGGCACGCTGGTGCTGACCGGCAACAACACTTACAGCGGCCCGACCCTGGTCAATCAGGGGCGCCTGGCCATCAACGGTTCGCTGCAATCGGCGGTGACGGTGAATGACGGCGGTATCCTCGGCGGCAACGGCCACATCGGCGCGCTGTCGGTGAACAGCGGCGGTACGGTGGCGCCGGGTAACTCCATCGGCACAATGAATGTGGCCGGTGACGTGACCTTTGCACCGGGTTCGACTTACGCCGTAGAGCTGTCGCCCACCAGCAGCGATCAGATCATCGCCACTGGCAAAGCGGTCATCGAAGGCGCGACGGTGAGCCTGTCGCTGGAAAACAGCCCGACGCTGCTGACCACCAATGAAGTGCAAAGCCTGCTCGGCACGCGCTACAACATCCTGCAAGCGGCGGGCGGTATTGAAGGGCGCTTTGGTCAGGTGTTGCCGGATTACGCCTTTCTCGGCGGCACGCTGGCGTACTCGGCCGATGGCATCCAGTTGGCAGTCGGGCGTAACGACGCTTCGTTCGCCAGCGTCGGTTTGACGCCGAACCAACGTGCGGTCGGTGCGGCGGCTGAGCGTCTGGGCGCTGGTAACGCGCTGTTTGAAACCCTGTTGCTGTCGCCGAATGCGGCGTCGGCGCAGCAAGCCTTCCAGCAGTTGTCCGGCGAAATCCATCCGGCCATTGGCACGATGCTGATCAACGACAGCCGTTACCTGCGTGAAGCCGTTGGCGAACGTCTGCGCGAGCGTGATCTGTTCAACGCTGGCGCACCGACCGATGACCGCAGCAACGCCTGGGTCAAGGTCCTGGGTTCGTGGGGCAAAAGCGATGGCGGGCATGACAATGCCGACTCCAACAGCTCTATCGGCGGCTTGCTCGCCGGTGTCGATGGCTTGATCGCTGAAGATACCCGTCTCGGTTTCGTTACCGGTTATAGCGATAGCTCATTGAGCATGGGCAGCGGCACGCATTCGTCGGCATCAGTCGACAGCTACCACTTGGGTGCGTACCTGGGCCATCAGATCGACGCGCTGCGTCTGACCGTCGGTGGCGCCTATAGCTGGCACCGTGTCGACGTCAAACGTGACCTGCAGTTCGGGGACGTCAGCGGAAAACAAAAGACCAAGCACGATGCCGCAACCACTCAAGTGTTCACCGAGGCCGCCTATGATCTGGGCCTGCAACCGATGAACCTGGAGCCGTTCGCCAATCTGTCCTATGTGCACCTGAACACCGAAAGCTTCACCGAAAAAGGTGACGCCGCCGCGCTGAAGGGCGGTGAGGACAACCGCGATGTGGTGCTGTCGACCCTCGGCGTGCGCGCCAAGCGCAGCTTCGCGCTGTCGAATCAGCATCAGTTGGAACTCGGCGCGAGCCTCGGCTGGCAGCACAACCTGAGCAACGTTGATGCCGACAGCCATCTGGCGTTTGCCAATGGCAACAGCGCGTTCACCGTGCAGAGCGTGTCGATGGATCGCGATGCGGCGGTGGTCGGTGTGCGTGCGGGTCTGGCGCTCAATCGCGATGTGCGGGTGAACCTCGATTACAACGGACTGATCGGCTCGAACGAGAAGGACCACGGTGTGGGTCTGACCCTCGACTGGCAGTTCTAAGGCGTACCGGCAGTTCTGCGGAGCTGCCGGTTTTTGAAGGAAGAGAGAGCACAACATGGGACTGTTCGATTATAAAAATGCCGATGGCAAAGCGTTGTACAGCGACGCCATCGCACTGACGCTGTACGCCTACACGCCGACCGGCAAGCCTCTGCCGGCCACCGCTTGGGCACCGCTCACGGCAACCGCGCTGGGCTATCAGGGCAAGGTCGGGCCGCAGGGCACGTTCTTCGGCGAGAAGGACGGCTTCACCAGTGCCGAGGCCGAAGTGCTCGGCAAATACGACGCTGCCGGCAAACTGATCGGCATCGGCGTGGCCTTTCGTGGCACCGGCGGGCTGGGTTACAGCGACACCTTCGGCGACCTGAAAAACAACCTGCTGGCCGCCATCGGGCCGTCGGATTACGCGAGCAATTACGCTAAAAACGCTTTCGACAATTTGCTCAAGGCGGTCGCCACATTCGCCATTGCCAACGGCATTGCCGCCAAGGACGTGCTGCTCAGCGGTCACAGCCTCGGTGGGCTCGGGGTCAACAGCGTGGCCGAACTGAGCGCGAGCAACTGGGGCGGCTTTTTCAAGGATGCCAACTACATCACCTTCGCCTCGCCGACTCAGAGCAGCACCGGCAATAACGTGCTGAACATCGGGTTCGAAAACGACCCGGTTTTTCGCGTGCTCGATGGCACCACATTCAGCAGCGCCTCGATGGGCAAGCACGACAAGCCGCACGATTCGACCACCGACAACATCGTCAACTTCAACGACAACTACGCGTCCACCGCGCAGAACCTGGTGCCGTTCAGCATCATCAATCCGCTGAACTGGTCGGCCCACAGCTCGTTGGGCTATGCCGATGGCTTGAATCGGGTCATCGATTCCAAGTTTTACAACCTTACGCATAAAGACTCGACGATCATCGTCTCCAATCTGGAAGAAGCTTCTCGCGGCAAGACCTGGGTCGAAGATCTCGGCCGCAGTGGCGAGCCGCACACCGGCAGCACGTTCATCATCGGCACCCAGAGCAGCGACTGGCTCAAGGGCGGCGCGGGCAACGACTTCCTCGAAGGCCTGGGCGGTGATGACCGGTTCCGTGATGACGGCGGTTACAACATCCTGCTCGGTGGCCAGGGCCACAACACCTTCGAACTGCAGAAACCGTTGCAGAACTTCAGCTTCGCCAACGACGGTGACGGCACGCTGTACGTACGCGATGCCTATGGCGGCATCAGCATGACCCGCGACATCGGCGCGCTGGTGAGCAAGGAGTCGGGTTCGTGGTGGGGCAGCAAGGAAATCACCTGGGGCGTTACGGCCAAAGGTTTGACCAATGGCAACGAACTGACCCAGTACAACCACTCGCTCAGCGGCGATGGCTACGGCAATGCGCTGCACGCCACGGCTGACGGTGACTGGCTGTTCGGCCTCGGTGGCGATGACAAGTTGATCAGCGACAAGGGCCATGTGACCTTCGTTGGCGGTGCTGGCAACGACGTGATGACTGCCGTGGGTGGCAGCAACACCTTTCTGTTCAGCGGCGCGTTCGGTTTTGATGCCATCAACGGTTATCAGGGCAGCGACAAACTGGTGTTCATGGGCGTCGAGGGCGCGGGGCAGGGCTATGACTACAAACAGCACGCGGCGCAGGCCGGCAACGACACCGTGCTGAAGATTGGCGACTTTGCCGTGACCCTGGTCGGGGTGGGAGTGGCTAACCTGTCGGACTCGGCGTTCGTGTTCGCCTAAACAGTAATCCTGTAGGAGCTGTCGAGTGAAACGAGGCTGCGATCTTTTGATCTTGCTTTTAAGAGCCAAGTCAAAAGATCGCAGCCTTCGGCAGCTCCTACAGAGGCAGCGTTAAAGAAGTGTTGTATCGAAATGCTCCGGGGCGTCCCCGTGGGGCGCCCTGGCTGTGAGCTATCTCTAACAATTCCAACAAGAGAGAGGCAATAGCAATGGGTGTGTATGACTACAAGAACTTCGGCACAGCCGATTCCAAGGCGTTGTTCAGCGATGCCATGGCGATCACGCTGTATTCCTACCACAACCTCGATAACGGCTTTGCCGCCGGTTATCAGCACAACGGCTTCGGCCTCGGCCTGCCCGCCACGCTGGTCACGGCACTGCTCGGCGGCACCGATTCCCAGGGGGTGATCCCCGGCATTCCGTGGAATCCCGACTCGGAAAAACTCGCCCTCGACGCGGTGAAAAAGGCCGGCTGGACGCCCATCACCGCCTCGCAACTGGGCTACGACGGCAAAACCGATGCGCGGGGTACCTTCTTCGGCGAGAAGGCCGGTTACACCACCGCCCAAGTGGAAATCCTCGGCAAGTACGACGCCCAGGGCCATCTCACCGAACTCGGCGTTGCCTTTCGCGGCACCAGCGGCCCGCGTGAGAACCTGATCCTCGACTCCATCGGTGACGTGATCAACGACCTGCTCGCCGCCTTCGGCCCCAAGGATTATGCGAAGAATTACGTCGGTGAAGCCTTCGGCAATCTGCTCAATGACGTGGTGGCGTTTGCCAAGGCCAACGGCCTCAGCGGCAAGGACGTTCTCGTCAGTGGCCACAGCCTCGGTGGCCTGGCGGTCAACAGCATGGCCGACCTGAGCGGTGGCAAGTGGGGTGGTTTCTTTGCCGACTCCAACTACATCGCCTACGCCTCGCCAACGCAAAGCAGCACCGACAAAGTGCTCAACGTCGGCTACGAAAACGACCCGGTGTTCCGCGCCCTCGACGGCTCGACCTTCACCGGAGCTTCGATCGGCGTGCACGATGCGCCCAAGGTCTCGGCCACCGACAACATCGTCAGCTTCAACGATCACTACGCCTCGACCGCGTGGAATCTGCTGCCGTACTCGATCCTCAACATTCCCACCTGGATCTCGCACTTGCCGACCGCGTATGGCGACGGTATGAATCGGGTGATCGACTCAAAATTCTACGACCTGACCAGCCGCGACTCGACGATCATTGTCGCCAACCTCTCGGACCCGGCGCGGGCCAACACCTGGGTACAGGACCTCAACCGCAACGCCGAAACCCATAAGGGCAGCACGTTCATCATTGGCAGTGACGCCAACGATCTGATCCAGGGCGGCAGCGGCAACGATTACCTGGAAGGTCGCGCCGGCAATGACACCTTCCGCGATGGCGGTGGCTACAACGTCATCCTTGGCGGGCAGGGCAACAACACCCTCGATCTGCAAAGCGCGGTGAAGAACTTCGACTTCGCCAACGACGGCGCCGGCAATCTGTACATTCGCGACGCCAACGGCGGGATCAGCATCACCCGCGACATCGGCAGCATCGTCACCAAGGAGCCGGGCTTTCTCTGGGGCCTGTTCAAGGACGATGTGACCCACAGCGTCACGGCCAGCGGCTTGAAGGTCGGCAACAACGTCACCGCGTACGAGTCCAGCGTCAAAGGCACCAGCGGCGCCGATACGTTGAAGGCGCATGCCGGTGGCGACTGGTTGTTCGGGCTGGACGGCAACGATCACCTGATGGGTGGCGCGGGCAATGACGTGTTTGTTGGCGGCGCAGGCAATGACCTGATGGAGTCGGGGGGCGGGGCGGATACGTTCCTGTTCAACGGTGCGTTCGGGCAGGACCGGGTGGTCGGCTTCACGTCCAATGACAAACTGGTGTTTCTCGGTGTGCAGGGTGTGTTGCCGGCGGAGGATTTCCGGGCTCATGCTGCGACCGTCGGGCAGGACACGGTGCTGACGTTTGGCAATGATTCGGTGACGTTGGTCGGGGTGTCGCTTAATAGCTTGAGTGCTGACGGTGTTGTGATCGCCTGAGGTTGATGGGGTGCCGGTAAGGGCCTCTTCGCGAGCAGGCTCGCTCCCACACTGGATCTGTGTCGTTTACAAATCTCCTGTGGGAGCTAGCCTGCTAGCGATTGGAGTCAACTCGGTTTCAAAAGTGACTCGATTGCCACGACCAGACTCATACCCCTGCGAAAACAGGAAATGCGGCCTAAAGCCAGCACGTGAGCACACGTTCTATAGCTAGCCGCCATTGAGTACAGGAGATTCAAACGTGAAAGGTTTCAAGGGGTATGTCGGGTTCGTCGCACTGGCGCTGTGTTCGGCCAATGCCTGCGCCGATCTGCCTCAAAGTTCGATTCTGAGCCGTTACGGCGTCACCACCGACCAACTGCCGAGCCCGCCGAAAACCGCGGCGGCCGAACCGGTCGAAGAGAAGAGCCGCTTTCAGATTCAGCCCGAACAACCGTTCGTGACCCTGCGCCTGGGTGACGGCAAGCCGCCGCAAACCACCGGCAATCTGAGCATTGATCGCATGGCGCAGCAGGATCTGGAACGCTGCCGGCGCTTGCAGGGGGAAGTGGTCAAGCGGGGTGGCACGTACATGCCTTGCGACGGCAGCATTCCGGGTATGCCTACCTTCGAATAAAAAAGCTGCTTTGATGATCGTTCCCACGCTCCGCGTGGGAATGCCTCAACGGACGCTCCGCGTTCGGCTCTGGATGGGACGCGGAGCGTCCCGGGCTGCATTCCCACGCAGAGCGTGGGAACGATCGATCGCCGTGAGTCAGTCTTCCTCGCGCACTGTGGCCACTTCATCAGCGCGAACCTTCACCTTGGCCCCGGAAATATCCTCGAACTCATAGAAGCCGTCCTTGGTTTTGGTCTTCGGCATGTCCTTGGTCAGGTACTGGGTGCCGTTCTGCAGGGTGACCACCGTCGGGGTCGAGCAACCGGCCAGTGCCAGCGCGGCGGCGATGGCGAAAGGGATGCCCAGTGCTTTGATTTTCATACCCACCTCTAAATCCTCATTCGATGTGATGCCGAGCATTGTCGGCCCTCTAACGCGGTTGGTGCCATCCCCGGGGGAAAAGTTCGATAGCCCGGCGAAAAAATGCCATTGATCATTTTCCGTTTGCACCGGGTGGGGCACAGCTGGTATCTGTACGCATAACCAGTACTCGCTTGCCATGGCCCAGAATTCCCGTGACTGCCAATCCCCTCGACGACCCGTTCTATTACCTTAACAACTTTCGGCAAGTGCTTGATTGGCTTGAGCTTCGTTATGCCGATGTAATGAGCGAGCCGGAACACGCATTCATCCGCGACTTCAACGCGTTGCCCCGCCCGAGTCAGGGGCTGCTGGTGCGGATGGTGATGCGCAAGGGTGTGCATTTTCGTGCCGGCAAACTCAATTACGTGGAAATCGGTGACATCGCCGAGGCCGCGCAGCCCTTGTTGGAGCACGGCTGGATCGACGAACACGCGCCGCTGGTCCTCGCCGAGTTGTTCGATGTGTTGCTCAAGGCCGAGATCCTGCAAGCGTTCGCAGCCTTTATCGAGCAACCCAAGGGCCGCAAGGACGATTGGCTGCCGCTCCTCGCCGAGCAGTTTGCAGACGCTCGCAGCCTGCGCGACTGGGCTCCGCTGCTCGATGATCGCTTGTTCAGCCTGACCATCATGGACCTGTGCGATCGCTTGCGGCTGATGTTCTTCGGCAACCTGTATCAGGACTGGTCGGAATTCGTCCTCGCCGACCTTGGCATCTTCACTTATGAAAAAGTCGAATTCTGCGCCGACTCGCGGGGCCTGCGCAGTCGCGATGACGTCGATGCGTGCCTGTTCCTGCACAACTGTCAATTGCGTTTCGAGGCCGGTGAGCCACTGGACACCATTGTTGCGCAGGTCAGCGCCTTGCACTTCGACAACCCGTGGCTGCAACGCCGGCGTGGCAAGGTGCTGTTCCAGATCGGCCAGTATTGCGAGCGCATCAGCGAGTTTGCCCTGGCCCTGAGCATTTATCGCGACTGCGCCTATCCCGGCGCCCGTTTACGCATGATCCGCGTGCTGGAGCGCAGCGGCGAATACTCGTTGGCGCTGGAGCTCGCCACGCTGGCGGAGCAGGCGCCGGAAAGCGCTGCCGAGCAGCAAGGCCTGCAACGGATATTGCCAAGGCTGCGGCGCAAACTCGGCGGCCCGCCACTCAAGCGCACAACGGCCAGACCGGTCGAGCGGCTGGATCTGCAATTGCCGCGCACCGACCCAGCCTTGTCCGTGGAGTTTTACGTGCAGGCGCATCTGCACGATGACGATGGCCCCGTGCATTACGTGGAAAACAGCCTGATCAACTCGCTGTTCGGTTTGTTGTGCTGGCCGGCGATCTTCGCGCCATTGCCCGGGGCATTCTTTCACCCGTTCCAGCGCGGCCCGGTGGACCTGCTCAACGAAGATTTCCAGCAACGCCGCGCCGAGCTGTTCCAGGCGTGCCTGAGCGAACTCGACGACGGCCGCTATGCCGCGACCATTCGCCAGCGCTTTGTCGACAAATGGGGTGTCCAGTCGCCATTCGTATTCTGGGGCGCGGTGAATGAACTATTGCTTGAGCAGGCATTGGCCTGTCTGCCCGCCGAACATCTCAAGCACTGGTTCAACCGTTTGCTGCTCGACATCAAGGCCAACCGCGCCGGCATGCCCGACCTGATCCAGTTCTGGCCGCAGCACAAAACCTACCGAATGATTGAAGTGAAAGGCCCCGGCGATCGCCTGCAGGACAACCAGTTGCGCTGGCTGGAGTTCTGTCATCAACACCAGATGCCAGTAGCGGTGTGTTACGTGCAATGGGCGGAGCAGAGCGCTTGAGCTACAGCATTGCCGTGCGCGCACTGTGCGAGTTCACCGCCAAGACCGGCGACCTCGACCTGCGCTTCACCCCATCGCCCACGGCGCTGGAAGGCATCGCCGGCCACCGCACTGTGGCCTCGCGGCGCAGCGAAAAGTATCAAAGCGAAGTGGCGCTCGAAGGCGAGTTTCTGCAGTTGAAGGTCAAGGGCAGGGCGGACGGCTACGACCCGGCGCAAACCTGCCTGGAAGAAGTCAAAACCTACCGTGGCGACCTGAGTAAGCAACCGGCCAATCACCGCCAGTTGCACTGGGCACAGGCGAAGATCTACGGCTGGTTGATGTGCCGCAAACTCGAACTTGAGCAAATCAATCTGGCGCTGGTGTATTTCGATATCGTCAGCGAGAAGGAAACCTGCCTGGTCGAGGCCTTCAGCGCCGAAACCCTCAAGGCCTTTTTCGAGCAGCAATGCACGCTGTTCCTGCAATGGGCCGAACAGGAAATGGCCCATCGCGAGGCGCGCAATCTGGCCGCGCAGCAACTGGCGTTTCCCCATGCCGATTTTCGTCCCGGTCAGCGGCACTTGGCGGAATCAGTGTTCAAAGCCGTCAGCACCGGCCGTTGCCTGATGGCCCAGGCACCGACCGGCATCGGCAAAACCCTCGGCACGCTGTTCCCGATGCTCAAGGCCCTGGCGCCGCAGCAACTGGACAAGGTGTTCTTCCTGACCGCGAAGACACCGGGGCGCAAACTGGCGCTGGATGCCAGTCAGGTGTTGTTCGATCAGTCACCAGCCTTGCCCTTGCGGGTGCTGGAAATGGTCGCCCGGGACAAGGCCTGCGAACATCCGGACAAAGCCTGTCACGGCGAATCCTGCCCGTTGGCCCAGGGCTTTTATGATCGCCTGCCGGCCGCGCGGGAAGCGGCCAGCCGAATCCGCCTGCTCGATCAAGCCGCCATGCGCGAGGTCGCTGCGCAACACGCGTTGTGCCCGTATTACCTGAGTCAGGAGATGGCCCGTTGGGTAGACGTGGTGATCGCCGACTACAACTATTACTTCGACTTCAGCGCCATGCTGTTCGGTCTGGCCCAGCTTAATCAATGGAAAGTCGCGGTGCTGGCGGACGAGGCGCACAACCTGGTCGAACGCGGCCGGCAAATGTACAGCGCCAGTCTTGATCAGTTCACCCTCGGCAGCGTGCGCAAAACCGCGCCGGCACCGCTGAAAAACTCCCTGCAACGGATCAACCGTGAGTGGAACGCGCTGCATGCGCCGCAACTGGCGGCGTATCAGGCTTACGACAAGGCCCCGGAAAAACTCCTGCAAGCGATCTCGTTGTGTTGCGCGGCCATTGGCGATTACCTCAATGACCATCCGCAGGGTCTCGACAGCGCCGTGCAGAACTTCTATTTCGACCTGCTGCAATTCGCCCGGGTGGCCGAACTGTACGACGAGCATTACCTGTTCGACATCAGCAAGCGCGACCTCGACCGCAAAAAGCCGCTGTCGCAGTTATGCCTGCGCAACGTGGTGCCGGCAGCGTTCATTGGTCCGCGCCTGAAAGCGGCGCGCAGCAGCGTGCTGTTTTCCGCGACCCTCAGCCCGCGTCACTATTACGCCGATTTGCTTGGCACGCCCGCCGACACCGTGTGGATCGACGTCGAATCGCCGTTTTGCGCCGAGCAGTTGCAGGTGCAGATCGTCAGCCGCATTTCGACACGCTTCAATCATCGTCAGGCCTCGCTGGAGCCGATCGTCGAATTGATCGCGCAGCAGTTCAGCGAGCGTCCGGGCAACTATCTGGCGTTTTTCAGCAGCTTCGATTATCTGCAACAAGTGGCGTCGTTACTCGCTGAGCGTTACCCGCACATCACCCTGTGGCAGCAATCGCGGGGCATGCTCGAAGGGGCGCGGCAGGCCTTTCTCGATCAGTTCACCGCGCACAGCCAAGGTGTCGGCTTTGCCGTGTTGGGCGGTGCGTTCGGCGAAGGCATCGATTTACCCGGTGCGCGGCTGATCGGGGCGTTCATTGCCACGTTGGGGCTGGCGCAGTTCAATCCGGTCAACGAACAACTTAAACACCGCATGGCCGCCATCTTCGGCGCCGGTTACGACTACACCTACCTGTACCCCGGCGTGCAGAAAGTGGTACAGGCCGCCGGGCGAGTCATCCGCACCCGTGAGGATAGCGGCGTGGTGATGCTGATTGACGATCGCTTTGCCGAGAGCCGGATCAAACAGCTGCTGCCGCGCTGGTGGGCAATCAATCACGAGACGGACGCTTCCCAATTTGCCGGATTACCGCATACTTCTGCTCATGACAATGGCTGGTGAGTGTGATGAGCGAGAAAAACAAGACCGCGGCGATCGAAGAGATGCGTTTTCGTCTGCTGATCGATGCGGTGGTCGACTATGCGATCTACATGATCGATCCCGACGGCATCATCACCAGTTGGAACTCTGGCGCCAAACGCTTCAAGGGCTACGAAGAAGCGGAAATTCTCGGCGAACATTTCTCCCGCTTCTATACCGCTGAGGATCGCGCCGCCGGTCTGCCGCAACGTGCGCTCGATACGGCGATCCGTGAGGGACGTTTCGAAGGCGAGGGCTGGCGGGTGCGCAAGGACGGCACCAATTTCTGGTCGCATGTGGTCATCGATCCGATCATTGATCCCGACGGCAAATTGCTCGGTTTCGCCAAGATCACCCGCGACCTGACCGACCGGAAAATGGCTGAAGAAACCCTCAAGCAAAGCGAGCAGCAGTTCCGCTTGCTGGTGCAGGGCGTCACCGACTACGCGATCTACATGCTCAGCCCCGAAGGCCGGGTCAGCAACTGGAACCAGGGCGCACAGCGGATCAAAGGCTATCTGCCGGAAGAAATTATCGGTCAGCATTTTTCGCTGTTCTATACCCCCGAAGACCGCGAACTCGGCGAGCCGCAACGGGCGCTGGAAATCGCCACCCGCGAGGGCCGCTTCGAGAACAAGAGCTGGCGCATGCGCAAGGACGGCACGCGGTTTCTCGCTCATGTGGTGGTCGATGCGATTCGTGGTGACACCGGCACATTGCTCGGTTTTGCCAAGATCACCCGCGACATCACCGAAGCCCACCAGGCGCAACAGGCGCTGGAGAAAACCCGTGAAGCGCTGTTCCAGGCGCAGAAGATGCAGGCCATCGGTCAGCTCAGCGGTGGCATCGCCCATGACTTCAATAATCTGCTGACGGTGATTCTCGGTAACCTCGAGATCGTGCAAAAGCGCGTGGGCGACGATGCGAAAATCAGCCGCCTGCTGGAAAACGCCACCCAAGGCGCCTTGCGTGGCGTCTCGCTGACCCAGCGCATGCTGGCATTTGCCCGCCGTCAGGAATTGAAGACCGAGTCGGTCGATATCGCGCAATTGGTTCAGGGCATCAGCGGTTTGCTGCGTAGCTCCCTCGGGCCGGGTATCCTTGTCGACACGCGGTTTCCCGACGATCTCGAGCTGGTGCTGGCGGACACCAATCAGTTGGAATTGGCCTTGCTCAATCTGGCGACCAACGCCCGCGACGCCATGCCCGATGGAGGTACGGTGAGCATCAGCGCTGAACCGCAAGTGGTGCTAGAACTGGGGCATTCGGACCTGCCTGCGGGGCGTTACGTCTGCCTTAGCGTAATCGATACCGGGGAGGGCATGGATGATCACACGCTGGCGTCGGCCAGAGATCCGTTCTTCACCACTAAAGGCTTGGGCAAGGGCACCGGGCTGGGCTTGTCGATGGTCCACGGCTTCATGGAACAACTCGGTGGCCGTTTCATTCTCAAGAGTGCAAAGGCCCAGGGCACCACGGCAGAACTGTGGATTCCGGTGGCCGGCGAGGGTACCGTCAGCAATTCGCTGCAGCCACACGCCGAGCCCGTGGTGGTACCAAGACTCAGCGTGCTGGTGGTGGATGACGACTCACTGGTATTGAACAGCACCAGTCTACTGCTCGAAGACCTCGGCCATCGGGTGGTCAGTGCGACGTCCGGTGCGCAAGCGCTGGCGTTGTTCGATCAGGGCGAGGTCATCGACCTGATGATCACCGACATGGCCATGCCGAAAATGAGCGGCGCGCAACTGGCCCATGCCGTGCGCGTGCTCAAACCGGATCTGCCGATCATCCTGGCCACCGGCTACGCCGAACGCCTGGAAGGCTTTGCCGCGCAACTGCCACGATTGCCCAAGCCGTTTACGCAGATGAATCTGGTGGCAATCATTGCCCAATCGATGAAACAAGGCGTCGGTCAATCCGTCTGAACTTGGGCGCCAACGGGGACTTCTAAACGTTTTCCCCACCCCGGAGCGTGCATCTTTTGTCTCGCATACTGACTGAGCCCACCGCTGAAGAAACCCTGACCGAACATGACGCCAAGATGTTTGGCTCACCCAAGGAACGGCTGGATTTCTATCGGCGGGAGATCCAGTACGAAACCAGCATCCTCGCCAACCGTACCGACGCTTATCTGGCGGCGCAGTCGTTTCTGGTGATCGCCTTTGCCTCGTGCATGGCCAACCTCAACCCTGAGTGGGGCAAGTTGTTCACGCTGGTGGTGCCACCGTTTCTGGCACTGCTCGGGCTGCTCAGCTCGCTGAATGCCTGGCCGGGGATTCGCGCGGCGTACGACATCATCGATCACTGGCATTTCAAGCAGAGCCATTTGCTGCACAGCGAGCCGCTGATGGGCCTGGCGTATGACGAATCGCCGCTGTTCAGCGAGATGGAGTCGAGCCACAAGGGCTATCGCAAGTCGCTGCTGTTTTCGGTGCGTACGCCGTGGATCTTTGCGACGTTCTGGGTGTTGCTGGGGAGTTATGCGGTGTTTATTCAGGTGACCAATCCGGGCGGGTGATTGGCAGGTAGGGAAAAGCCCGGCTTATGTAGCCGGGCTTTTTTATTCGCGTGGATTTTGTGGTGCTATTCAGACCGATCCCCCTCACCCCAACCCTCCCGAAACGTCGGACCGCCCCCAATGGGGGCGAGGGGGAAGGGAGCAGATCTTCGTTGTACTCAAAATCTGCGTTCGACTCGGTATCTCAATATCGTGGTCAGAATCTGCGTTCGACTCGGTATCTCAGGTCGGCGTACCTCGACCATTCACCTCGGTCAGTTCCCTCTCCCTTTGGGAGAGGGCTAGGGTGAGGGGCTGTTCTGGCTCATTCCACAGTTTCAAGCTCTCGACGCAATGCCGACGAGTTCTGCGAGGACATCGGGATCGGCGGGAAGTCTTCGTTCAAGACGCACAAATGGTCGATGGCATCTTCAAACATCGAATCGGCTTTCTTGCGCAGCGCGCGGTATCGCTCAAACTGTTCAATGTCCAGATCGGCCACGTCGAGCAGCGCATTGGCTGCGCGGTTGAGGGTGTGGGCGTTATCAAACAATTGACGATTGCGTTCCAGAGCCAGTGCTCTGCAAGCCTTGATTTGCGCAGGAGTCGAGCATTCTTTCATGACCGTGACCTTAATCTTCAAGGATTCCGTTTCATAGGCGTAGCGCCGCAGGGGAACCGAACCTGCCGGGCCCCGCCGGACATATCCGGCGAGGGGTTATGCTTGTGACTGCCGGCCATTAATCAGGGATCCATTTTTTTATAGAAAAAAATTCGATCAATTCGCCGAATAAATTCGCAAATCAAAAATCAGTTTTTTTGTTTTTTGCGCTGTTCGTAACGGGCGAGGATCGGTTGCGTGCTGATGCCATGGAGCAAGATGCTCAGCGCCACCACCGACAAGGTCAGATCGGTACACAGGCTGGCCACCGTGTCGGTCAGCCCGTGGTTCAAGGCATAAAACAGATAGAACAGGCTGCCGATACCGCGAATGCCAAACCAGCCGATCAACAGCCGTTGCCTTCCTTTGAGCAGTGCGCCCCAAGGCATCAGCGCGACGCAGGCCGGGCGGATCAGGCAGAACAGCAAGCCGCCCACCAGCAACGCCCGCCAGTCCCGGTGCGCCACCAGCACCACGCCGAGCAGGGTCACCAGAAATACTTCCATGGCGCGCTCGACCAGACTGCCGAACGACAGCATGTCGCCCATCATGATCCCGGCGGCAACCTGGCTGCTTTCCAGCCGTTCGGTGTCGCCGTGCACCGCGTGCTGCGGTTCGACGTTCTGATGACCGACCACCGGCTGCACCAAGTGCTCGGCGGGCGGTTGCCCGGCGCCGGTGGATTTGACTTCGACCTGACGCAGGCCCAACCCGGCAGCGAACACCGACAGAAAACCATAGCCGCCAATCGCTTCGGCAACGACATACGCCAGGGCAATCAACGACAACGCTAGATAGTCGTTCGGGCTGAGCGTGCTGTCGTCATTGTGAATACGCAGCGACAGGGTCACGCGGCCGATACCTCGGCCCATCCAGTAACCGGTGAGCAGACCTGCGGGCACCGCCCACAACAAACTGCGCAAGACCCAGCCCTGCCACTCGGCGGCAGAGCCATCACCGTGAATCAACAACAAGCCGAGAATCACAAACGGAAAGGCTACCCCGTCATTCAACCCGGCCTCACCCGACAGGCCGAAACGCACGCTGTCGACATCCCGCGCATCATTGACCTGCACCAACGCCGCCAGCACCGGGTCGGTGGGCGCCAGCATCGCGCCGATCAACAACGACGGCCCCCACGGCAAGCGCAAAGCAAAATGCAGCAGCAGGCACACCCCGGCGATGGTCAGCACCATTACGGGGCCGGCGAGGCCGAAGGCGATTCGCCAACGCTTGTCGCGCAGCGGCAGGCGCAATTTCAGGCCGCAGACGAACAGAGAAAACAGCACCGCGACTTCTGTCAGGTGCTCCATCCACAGCGAGGCGTCTTCCAGGGATAGTTTCAGCAGATCAAGGCCACTGGGGCCTATGCCGATTCCCAACAGCAAACAAACCGCCGAGGTGGTCACCGGCATCCAGCGCAGGTATGACGACGTCAGTGCCAGGGTCAGCAGGACTGCGCCGAGTACGGCGACCCACACGATAAAACTCATGATCTGCCGCCCTCAAATGTTTGATGTGACGGCAATCGCACCGTGTTCAATGGGCCTTCAGTTTTACTGTAGGCGTTGGCGAAGGCGTCATCACAACATCGGTTTACCACCGGTCACGCCATAGCGCTGGCCGGTGATGTAACTGGCTTCGTCCGAGGCCAGCAATACGTAGATCGGCGCCACTTCCACCGGTTGGCCGGGGCGGCCGAGCGGGGTGTTGCCGCCGAAGTTCTGCACTTCTTCATCGGGCATGGTCGAGACGATCAGCGGCGTCCAGATTGGCCCCGGTGCCACGCAGTTCACGCGGATTTCCTTCGGCCCGAGCATCTGCGCCAGACCGCCGGTGAAATTGGCGATCGCGCCTTTGGTGGTGGCGTAGGCGAGCAGGGTGGGTTTGGGCATGTCCGAGTTAATCGAACTGGTGTTGATGATCGACGAACCGGCGCGCATGTGTTTTATCGCGGCCTGACACAAGCGGAAGATCGCGGTGATGTTGACGTCGAAGGTCATCACCCATTCCTCGTCGGGGATTTCTTCGAAGGTTTCGTGGGTCATCTGGAACGCGGCGTTGTTGACCAGCACATCGATTCGGCCGAAGCGTTCCACGGTCTTGTCGACCAAGGCCTGGCAATGGGCCTTTTGCGCGATATCGCCCGGCAACAGCAGGCACTGGCGCCCGGCCTGCTCGACCCAGCGCGCGGTTTCCTGGGCGTCTTCGTGTTCATTCAGATAGGCGACCGCAACGTCGGCGCCTTCACGGGCGAAAGCAATGGCCACGGCGCGGCCGATACCGCTGTCAGCGCCGGTGATCAGGGCAATCTTGCCGGCCAGTCGCCCGGAACCGACATAGCTTTGCTCGCCGCAATCGGGATAGGGTTCCATCTTGCGTTGCGAACCGGGAACGGTCTGGGCTTGTGCGGGGAAGGGTGGTTTTGGATAGTCGGTCATCGCGGGTCTCCGAGGTCTCATGGCTGGTATGGGCGGTTGACCCGGGGTGTTTGCCGTGAGTTCGATCGGATTTACGCCGGTCTTCAGACTCGATACAGAACCTGTGGGAGCTGGCTTGCCAGCGATAGCTATGTATCAGTCGACATTAATGTTGAATGTCAGACCGCTATCGCTGGCAAGCCAGCTCCCACAGGGTTTAGTGGTGGTTTCAGGTGTGGCGTTGTGTCAGGGCGCGCTCCATGCGGGCGATACCTTCTTCCAGTAATGAACGCGGGCAGCCGAAGTTCAGACGGACGAACTGCTGGTGTTGATCGCCGAAGTCCAGACCGGCGCTGAGGCCCACCTTGCCCTGCTCAAGGAAGAACTGCTGCGGGTTGTCCAGGTCCAGCGCCGAGCAATCCAGCCACGCCAGATAGGTGCCCTGCGGCACATTGATGGTCACGCCCGGCAAGCGCTTGCGCACCGCTTCTACCAGCCAGTCGCGATTGGCTTGCAGGTAGGTTTTCAGCTCGGCCAGCCACGGCCCGCCTTCGCTGTAAGCCACGCGGGTGGCTTCCATGCCCAGCGGGTTGACGCTGTCGACCATGCCGCAACGGGCGTGATTGACGCGTTCGCGCAGGGCAGCGTTCTGAATGATCATGAACGAGGTCTTGAGGCCGGCGATGTTGTACGCCTTGCTCGCCGACATCAGAGTGATGGTGCGCTCGGCGATCTCCGCGCTCAGCGACGCGGTCGGAATGTGCACGCGACCGTCGAAGCACAGCTCGGCGTGGATTTCGTCGGAGATGATCCACGCGTCCTGCGCTGTACAAATGTCCGCCACCGCTTGCAGCTCTTCACGGCCAAACACCTTGCCAATCGGGTTGTGCGGGTTGCTGAGCAACAGCGCGCCACCGCCGTTCAGCGATTCACGCAATACGTCCAAGGGTGTCAAGTAAGTGCCGTCAGCCTGCGCGACGAACTCCAGTTCAACCTTGTTCAACCCCCAATTCCCCGGCGCATGGCGCAGTGGCGGGTAGTTGGGCACTTGCACCACGACGTTCTGCTGTGGCTGCACCAGCGCTTTCAAAGCCATGTTGAAGCCCGACTCGACGCCCGGCAGGAAAATCAGCTCCTGCGGTTTGACCTTCCAGGAAAACTTGTTCCAGAGGTCGGCGACGATGGCTTCACGCAGGTTGTCCTGCGCCACGCTGTAACCCACCAGCGGATGCAGCAAGCGTTGTTGCAGCGCCTCGATCACCACCGGCGGCGCGGCGAAATCCATATCAGCGACCCACATCGGCAACACGTCGGCCGAATAGCGGCTCCACTTGGTGCTGCCGGTGTTGTGGCGGTCGAATACCTGATCAAAATCGAAAGTCATGCGCGGTCTCGTGAAGGCGGAATGGTCCTGCGGGGCATGATAAACCCTTGTCCCTTTGGAAACACACTCAAACCCTGTGGGAGCTGGCTTGCCAGCGATAGCGGTGGGTCAGTCACCATCATTGTTGGAGGAGCCGACGTCATCGCTGGCAAGCCAGCTCCCACAGGGTTTGCGGTTGTTAGTAGGAGTGCCGACAAACGGCCGACGGTCGGTTTTCACACAGATCGTGTGGTCATTGTCTACAGTGAAAAAGTCGGCAGACGTTTGCCGCAACCGTGATTGTCCAGATAAAACCCGGCACCAGTACCGGGTTCCACCTGATCAGGAGTGCACGATGGATCTCAGCCGTCGTCAGTTCTTCAAGGTCGCCGGTATCGGCCTTGCAGGCTCTAGCCTGGGCGCGTTGGGCATGGCCCCGACGCCAGCCTTCGCCGAGCAGGTGCGCCACTTCAAGCTTGCCCACACCCATGAAACCCGCAACACCTGCCCGTATTGCTCGGTCGGTTGCGGGTTGATCATGTACAGCCAGGGCGATGCCGCGAAGAATGTCGCGCAAAGCATCATTCACATTGAGGGCGACGCCGACCACCCGGTCAACCGCGGCACCCTCTGCCCGAAAGGCGCAGGCCTTCTCGATTTCATTCACAGCCCCGGCCGTTTGCTCTACCCGCAAACACGCAAGCCCGGCAGCAGTGAATGGACGCGAATCAGTTGGGACGAAGCGCTTGATCGCATCGTCGACCTGATGAAAGCCGACCGCGATGCCAATTTCATCGAGAAGAATGCCAACGGGCAAACGGTGAATCGCTGGCTGAGCACAGGGTTTCTCGCCGCATCGGCGGCGTCCAACGAAGCCGGCTACATCACCCAGAAGGTGATTCGCAGTCTTGGCATGCTGGGGTTCGATAATCAGGCGCGTGTCTGACACGGCCCGACGGTGGCAAGTCTTGCCCCGACGTACGGCCGTGGTGCCATGACCAATACCTGGACCGATATCGCCAACGCGAATCTGATCCTGGTGATGGGCGGGAACGCAGCAGAAGCGCATCCGTGCGGCTTCAAATGGGTGACCGAGGCCAAGGCGCACAACGCTGCGCGGCTGATCGTGGTTGATCCGCGTTTTACCCGGACCGCGTCCGTGGCCGACTATTACGCGCCGATCCGCACCGGCACCGACATCGCCTTCATGGGCGGGTTGATCAATTACCTGCTGACCGAGGACAAGATCCAGCACGAATACGTGCGCAACTACACCGACATGTCGTTCATCGTCAGAGCAGGCTACGGCTTCGAAGACGGGATTTTCAGCGGCTACGACGCGGAGAAACGCAGCTACACCGACAAATCCGGCTGGGGTTACGAGATGGGCGACGACGGTTTCGTCAGAGTCGACCCGACCCTGCAAGACCCGCGCTGCGTCTATCAACTGATGAAGCAGCATTACAGCCGCTACACCATCGACCTCGCCAGCCAGATCTGCGGCATGCCGGTCGATGCCATGCAGAAAATCTGGGAAGAGATCGCCACCTGCTCGACACCGGGCAAGACCATGACGATTCTCTACGCCCTCGGCTGGACGCAGCACTCGATCGGCGCGCAGATCATTCGCAGTGCGGCGATGGTGCAACTGCTGCTGGGCAACGTCGGCATGCCCGGTGGCGGTGTGAACGCCTTGCGCGGTCACTCGAACATTCAGGGCCTGACCGACCTTGGCTTGCTCTCCAATGCGCTACCGGGCTACCTGACCCTGGGCAGCGACACCGAGCAGGATTACGCCCAGTTCATCCACAAACGCACGCAAGTCCCGCTGCGGCCGGGGCAATTGTCCTATTGGCAGAACTACAGCAAATTCCACGTCAGCCTGATGAAGTCGTGGTACGGCGCAAACGCCACTGCCGAGAACAATTGGTGCTACGACCATTTGCCGAAGCTCGACATCCCCAACTACGACGTCCTGAAGATGTTCGACCTGATGAGCCAGGGCAAGGTCAACGGCTACTTCTGCCAGGGCTTCAACCCGATCGCCGCGCTGCCGGACAAGAACCGCGTGATGGGCGCCTTGGCCAAGCTGAAATGGCTGGTGGTGATGGATCCGCTGGCCACCGAAACTTCGGAGTTCTGGCACAACGTCGGACCGTACAACGATGTGAAAAGCGCGGAGATCCAGACCGAAGTCATTCGCCTGCCCACCACCTGTTTTGCCGAAGAGGACGGCTCACTGGTCAACAGCAGTCGCTGGCTGCAATGGCACTGGAAAGGCGCCGATGGCCCGGGCGAAGCGCAGACCGACATTCGCATCATGAGCGAGCTGTTCCTGCGCCTGCGCAAGCGCTATCAGGCCGAGGGCGGCAAATTCCCTGATCCGCTGCTGAAACTGACGTGGCCGTACAAGATCCCCGACGAGCCTTCGCCGGAAGAGTTGGCCAAGGAAATCAACGGCAGTGCCGTGGCCGATTTCACCGATGCCACCGGCGTCGCGGTCAAGGCCGGCTCGCAACTGGCAGGTTTCGGCTTGCTCAAGGATGACGGCAGCACCGCGTCTGGTTGCTGGATCTTCGCCGGCAGCTGGACCGAGGCCGGCAACCAGATGGCCCGCCGCGACAACGCCGATCCGTACGGCATGCATCAGCATCAAGGCTGGGCCTGGGCCTGGCCGGCCAACCGGCGGATTCTCTACAACCGCGCTTCGGCGGACGTCGCCGGCAAACCGTGGGACCCGAAAAAACGTCTGGTGTGGTGGAACGGCAAGGCCTGGGGCGGCACCGACGTGCCGGACTACAAGGCTGATGTGCCGCCGGAAGCCGGGATGAACCCGTTCATCATGAACCCCGAGGGCGTGGCGCGGTTCTTCGCCGTCGACAAGATGAACGAAGGGCCATTTCCCGAGCACTACGAGCCGTTCGAAACGCCGATCGGCATCAACCCGCTGCACCCGCAAAACAAGAAAGCCACCAGCAACCCGGCGGCGCGGATCTTCGATTCGGTCTGGGAAACCCTCGGCGAGGCCAAGGACTTCCCGTACGCCGGCACCAGTTACCGGCTCACCGAGCATTTCCACTTCTGGAGCAAGCATTGCAAGTTGAACGCGATTGCCCAGCCTGAGCAGTTCGTCGAAATCGGTGAAGTGCTGGCGAAAGAGAAGGGAATCGCTGCCGGTGATCGTGTGCGCGTCAGTTGCAAGCGCGGGTTTATCGAAGCGGTGGCGGTGGTGACGAAAAGGATTCGGCCGCTGCAGGTCAACGGCCAAGTCGTGCATCAGATCGGCATCCCGCTGCATTGGGGGTTCACCGGCCTGACGCGTCACGGTTACCTGACCAACACCCTGGTGCCGTTCCTCGGCGATGGCAATACCCAGACCCCGGAATCCAAGTCATTCCTGGTCAACGTGGAGAAACTGTAAATGGCCAGCCAAGACATCATTGCCCGCTCGGCCACCACCACGGTGCCGCCATCGGTGAGGAATCAGGAAGCGGTGGCCAAGCTGATCGACACCACCAAATGCATCGGCTGCAAAGCCTGCCAGGTCGCCTGCTCGGAATGGAACGAACTGCGCGACGAGGTCGGCCACAACCACGGCACCTACGACAACCCGCAAGACCTGAGCGCGGAAACCTGGACGTTGATGCGCTTTACCGAGCACGAAACCGACGCCGGCAACCTCGAATGGCTGATCCGCAAGGACGGCTGCATGCACTGCGCCGAGCCGGGTTGTCTGGCGGCGTGCCCGAGTCCCGGTGCGATCATCAAGCACGCCAACGGCATCGTCGATTTCGATCAGGATCACTGCATCGGTTGTGGCTATTGCATCACCGGTTGCCCGTTCAACATTCCGCGCATTTCGCAGAAGGATCACAAGGCCTACAAGTGCACCTTGTGTTCGGATCGCGTGGCGGTAGGGCTGGAACCGGCCTGTGTGAAAACCTGCCCGACCGGCGCCATCGTCTTCGGCACCAAGGAAGACATGAAGGAACACGCCGCCGAGCGCATCGTCGACCTTAAAAGCCGAGGCTTTGAAAACGCCGGTCTGTATGACCCGGCAGGCGTTGGCGGCACGCACGTGATGTACGTGCTGCACCACGCCGACACGCCGAAAATCTATGCTGGTTTACCGCAAGATCCGGCAATCAGTCCGTTGGTGGGCCTGTGGAAAGGCATCAGCAAACCCTTGGGCCTGCTGGCCATGGGTGCGGCGGTGCTGGCCGGGTTCTTCCATTACGTGCGCATCGGCCCGAATCGCGTCGAAGAAGATGAACATCCGACGCCGCCCGACACCTCGGTGCATGTCGTCGATCCGGCGGTGCACACCTTCGATCCACGCGGGGAGGACCGGCCATGAGCAACAAGACGATCCTGCGTTACACCGCCAACCAGCGCACCAATCACTGGCTGGTGGCGATCCTGTTTTTCATGGCCGGGTTGTCCGGGCTGGCTTTGTTTCACCCTTCGCTGTTCTGGCTGAGCAACCTGTTTGGCGGCGGGCCGTGGACGCGGATTCTGCATCCGTACATGGGCATAGCCATGTTCGTGTTTTTCCTCGGTCTGGTGCTGAGTTTCTGGCGCGCGAACTTCTTTATCAGCAACGACGGCAAGTGGATGCGCCGCATTGATCGCGTGCTGGTCAATGACGAAGAAAGCGTGCCACCGGTAGGCAAATACAACGCCGGGCAAAAGCTGCTGTTCTGGACTTTACTCCTGTGCATGCTGGGTTTGCTGTTCACCGGGCTGGTGATCTGGCGCGCCTGGTTCAGTGCGTATTTCGGCATCACCGTGATTCGCTGGGCAATGCTGCTGCATGCGCTGGCCGGGTTCATTCTTGTGCTGAGCATCATCATTCACATCTACGCCGGGCTGTGGATCAAGGGTTCGGTGGACGCGATGATGCATGGCTGGGTAAGCCGCGCTTGGGCGAAGAAACACCATGAACTCTGGTATCGCGAGGTGACCCGCGATGAACGCCAACCGGACGTGCCGGAGCGACCGATCACCAAAAAGGGCTGACTTTTGCCAACCATTCTTGAACCTGGGGAAATCGAAGCGGCGGCGAGTTCGCCGCCGTTTCTGCATCTGCCGCCTTCGAACCTGTTTGCGCTGCGGGCTGATCGACTGGAACAACTGGCCGAGGGGCATGCGCTGGCAGAGTACCTGCGACTGATTGCCGGGTTGTGCCGGGTTCAGCAGCAGGTGTTTGATGATCCGCCGCTGACGGCGCCGTTTGATCAGCAGCGGATCGAGGCTTGTCAGCAGCATGGTTTGCCGCCGTTCGCGGCTGATAGCTTGGTGCGCGAAGAGGGCTGGCAGGCTTATCTCGAAGCTTTGCTGCAGCGTTATGAACCTGATGAACAGCCCGCCGTCATTGAGGCGGTGACAACGTTGCGGGTCGCCAGTCCCGGTCAGTTACGTGCATGGGCCGTGGCGTTGGTCAGTGGCCAATACTCAATGGTGCCGGCGCAACTGGTGCCGTTTCTTGGCGCAGCGCTGCAAGTGGCCTGGAGTCACTGGCTGCTCAGCGCGGCGAATCTGCAACTGAAACCCGGCGACAGCCTCAGCCAATGCCCGGCGTGCGGTTCACCGGCGATGGCCGGGGTGATCCGCCATCGCGGCAAACACAACGGTTTGCGTTATCTGGTCTGCTCGCTGTGCGCCTGCGAATGGCATGTGGTGCGGGTCAAGTGCGTGTATTGCGAGTCGAGCAAGGGTCTGGATTATCTGAGCCTTGAGGACGATCGCCATGCTGCCAATCAGGCGCCGCTTAGGGCGGAAGTCTGTCCGGGCTGCAACAGCTATCTGAAACTGGTGTATCTGGAGAACGATGCCGATGCCGAGGCGTTGTCGGCGGATCTCGGCAGTTTGCTGCTCGATATGCGTCTGGCTCAGGATGGTTTTCAGCGGCTGGCACCGAATCTGTTGCTCGCACCGGGAGACGAATGACCTCAAGGTCTACACTCTTGTTTTTCACTGCGGGGCGCAGTGAACTGTCTCCAGGAGTGACTGATGTCCCTGCGGTTACCTTCCATTGATGGTGTGTTGCGTCATCCGGCCTGTGTGCCTTTGCTTGAGCGTCATGGGCGTGAATCACTGCTGGCGGGTTTGCGCCAGTTGCTCGATGAACTGCGCCCCGGTGTGTTGAACGGGCAATTGTCAGCCGTCGAAATCAGCCCTGAAGTGCTCGCTGGCCGCGTCAGTGAACGCCTGCTCCAGCAACAACGCAGCCACGTGCGCCGGGTCTTCAACCTCACCGGCACGGTGCTGCACACCAACCTTGGTCGCGCCTTGTTGCCCGAAGAAGCCATCGACGCGGTGCAAATGGCCGCGCGTTATCCGCTCAATCTGGAGTTCGATCTGGCCAGCGGCAAACGCGGTGATCGCGATGACCTGATCGAAGGCCTGATCCGCGAACTGACCGGCGCCGAGGCCGTTACCGTGGTCAACAACAATGCTGCCGCCGTGCTGCTGACGCTCAACAGTCTGGGCGCGCGCAAGGAAGGCATTATTTCCCGTGGCGAGCTGATCGAGATCGGCGGCGCCTTCCGCATCCCCGACATCATGGCCCGCGCCGGCGTGCGCCTGCATGAGGTCGGCACGACCAATCGCACCCATGCCCGCGACTATGAAGCGGCGATCAACCCGCGCAGCGGTTTGATCATGCGTGTGCACGCGAGCAATTACAGCATCGAAGGGTTTACCGCTCGCGTGCCGACTGCGGAATTGGCCGAGTTGGCCCATCGGCATGGTTTGCCGTTGCTGGAAGATCTGGGCAGCGGCAGCCTTTTGGATTTGACCCGTTGGGGATTGCCGGCGGAACCGACTGTGCGGCAGGCGCTGCTGGATGGCGCGGATATCGTCACCTTCAGCGGCGACAAGTTGCTCGGCGGCCCTCAGGCCGGGTTGATCGTCGGGCGCAAAGAGCTGATCGCGAAGATCAAGAAGAACCCGTTGAAACGTGCGCTGCGGGTGGACAAGTTGACCCTGGCGGCACTGGAGGCGGTGCTCGGGTTGTATCGCGATCCCGATCGCCTGGCCGAACGTCTGCCGAGCTTGCGTCTGCTCACCCGGCCGCAGGCAGATATCTTTGCGCAGGCCTCACGCTTGAAGCCCTTGATGGCTGAAATCTTGGGATCGGTTTGGCAGGTTAGCGCAGTCAAGGCCTTGGGCATGATCGGCAGCGGCAGCCAACCGGTGGCGCGTTTGCCGAGCGCGGCGTTGTGTATGCGCCCGCAAGTCTCCAAGCGTTTGCGCGGGCGTTGCCTGCTGAATCTGGAAGCGGCGTTGCGTGCCTTGCCGATCCCCGTGCTTGGGCGGATTGACGACGATGCCCTGTGGCTGGATCTGCGTCAGCTCGACGATGAACCGGCGTGGCTCGCGCAATTGCCGCAGTTGCAGGTCGACCCGTGATCGTCGGCACGGCGGGGCACATCGACCACGGCAAGACGTCGCTGCTACAAGCGCTGACCGGGCAAACCGGCGACCGCCGCCCGCAGGAACGTGCACGCGGCATGACCATCGACCTCGGTTATCTCTACGCTGAACTGGAACCCGGCGCGGGGCTGACCGGGTTTATCGACGTGCCCGGTCACGAGAAATTCACCCACAACATGCTCGCCGGTGCGCAGGGCATCGATCTGGTCTTGCTGGTGATCGCCGCAGACGATGGCGTGATGCCGCAGACCCGCGAGCATCTGGCAATTGTCGAATTGCTCGGCATCCCGCGCGCCGTGGTGGCGATCAGCAAATGCGACCGGGTCGAGGCGGGCAGGGTGGAGGAGGTTCAGCGGCAGGTGCTGGATTTGCTTGAGGCCGGGCCGTTTGCCGAAGCGCCGATCGTGCTTGTGTCGAGCGTGACCGGGCACGGCGTTGATGAACTGCGCGAGACGTTATTGCAGACGCAACGTGAAGTACTGGAGCGCAGCTGCGAAGGTGGTTTTCGCCTGGCCATCGACCGCGCGTTCAGCGTCGCCGGTGCGGGGATTGTGGTTACCGGGACAGCGTTGTCGGGCACAGTTGCCGTCGGCGACAAGCTCACCCTCGGGCCATCCGGAAAATCGGTCAGGGTTCGCGGCTTGCATGCACAGAATCAACCCGCCGAACTTGCTGTTGCCGGCCAGCGAGTGGCGTTGAACCTGACGGGTGAACGCCTCGAACTGGCGCAGATCCATCGCGGCCAGTGGCTGCTGAGCGAATGGCTGCACGCGCCGACGCAACGGGTCGACATCGACTTTCAACTGCTGCCCGGCGAACGCACTTTCGAACACTTTCACCCGGTGCACGTGCACCTCGGCACGCAGGACGTTATCGCTCGGGTGGCCTTGCTCGAAGGCCCACGCTTGAGTCCCGGCGAGCGCATGTTCGCGCAACTGCTGGTCAATGCACCGGTGCACGCGGTAAAGGGTGATCGCCTGATCCTGCGTGATCAGAGCGCGCAACGCACCCTCGGTGGCGGACAAGTGCTCGATCCGTTCGCCCCGGCACGACAACGCCGCAGCCCGGAACGTCTGGCGCAACTGCGCGCCCTGAACTCTGGCGACAAACTCGAGCACGTCTTGCCCGTGCTGCTCAACTACTGCGCCGGTGGCCTCGACCCGCAGCGCCTGGAACGCCAATTCAATCGCCCGCGCTCGACCTGGGCATTAGCGGCAAACGTCCGCCTGATCGACACCCGCCAAGGCCCGGTGCTGTTCAACGTGCAGCGCTGGGCGCAACTGAAGTTCACCCTGCTGGAACAACTCGCGCAGTTCCATGAACTGGAACCTGACCAGATGGGCCCGGATCGCGATCGCTTGCGGCGCTTCAGTGGTCTGATGCTGGAGCGTCCGACGTTCGTGAGTTTGCTGGATGAATTGCTGGCGGCCGGCTCGATTCAGGCGAGCGGCCCATGGCTGCATTTGCCGGATCATCAGGTGCGCCTGAATGCCGAGGATGAAAGTCTCTGGCAGGCATTACAGCCGCTGTTCGAAAACGCTGGATTTGACCCGCCGTGGGTACGCGACATCGCGAAAATGCTCGGTCAGGACGATGCCGTCGTACGCCTGCTGCTACGCAAACTGGCGCGTTTGGGTTTGATGCATCAAGTCGTGCGCGACCTGTTCTTGAGTGACGTGCAACTGCGCCAAATGGCCGACGTGCTGCTCAAACTGGCCAAGGAAAATCCGCAGATCCAGGTGACAACCTTCCGCGATGCGCTAGGCTTGGGACGCAAACGCTGTATTCAGTACCTCGAATATTTCGACCGCGTCGGTCTGACCCGACGCATCGGCGAATCCCGCCAGATCCGCCCCGACAACGCGCTGGCTAACGCCTGCGCACAATGAGTTCAAGGAAGGCAATCGCGCCCGGTGGCGCGGCCGGGCTTCAAACCCGGTTGGGGACGGCATCCGTTCCCGGGCAGGTTCGACTCCGGCTGCCTTCCGCCAGTTTCCAACAAGCCAAAGAACGGCTGCCGTAGATTGATCGTTCCCACGCTCCGCGTGGGAATGCAGCCCGGGACGCTCTGCGTCCCTTCCAAAGCCGAACGCGGAGCGTCCGTTGAGGCATTCCCACGCAGAGCGTGGGAACGATCTGTATCCCCGCTACTACGGCAACTCCAGATTATCCATCACCCGATTCACCGCCAGCTCACCGAGCATGATCAATTGCGCAATCCCCAACAGCGTCCGTCGTTGCGACGCGGGTATGAGGCGGGCGAAGTCATGGGCGATGGTTCTGGCTGAGGCGAGTGTTTCGCTGGCATCGGCCAGCAGTTCTTCGTTTTTGAAGTCGGCGGTCACGGCGTACATCCGGCGGGTTTTCCGTGGCGGCGGGGTGGAACCGGGTGGGCAGAGGTAGTGATCGAGCGCGCGTTCGGCGGCGTCGTTGAGCTTTCTTGAATCGAGGGATTCGTAGGGGGAAGCGAGGTCAGTTTCGGGCGGGTTGGGTGTTGGTTTTATCATGGTGAAGCTCCTTGAGATGTGGAGCCGTCATTCCATCGCTGCTAAACGGATAGGGTGGCGGCTGTACGCGGGTTAGCAGACCAGGCTCAAGGATCCCGGCGCACCGAAGTGCCCCACGCAAAGCCGCCATAACGTAATGGCGATACTCGCGTGCCTTGAAATTTGCCGAGCTGCTAAACCCGATCGCTGATTCGTCAGCGACGGCACCACAATAGAACCCGCCCCCAAGGCGCACAAGCCGGCGGATTCTGGCGTAGCTGTAGGCAATGGCGCAAGAATTTGTAGCCTTGAAGGCGTGTCTGGAGGTGTCTTTTAAACACTGAAGTTTAAAAGACGAAAAGTCGGGCAAAGGTCTGGGGGCAAACGGGGTTTGTCCCTGATACCTGATAACGCGTTCCGCCAGTTTGCCAAAAGCAAAAGATCGCAGCCTTCGGCAGCTCCGACACCGATCTATGTAGGAGCTGCCGAAGGCTGCGATCTTTTGATCTTGCCGGTGTTGATCGTTCCCACGCTCTGCGTGGGAATGTAGCCCGGAACGCTCTGCGTCCCATCCAGAGCCGAACGCGGAGCGTCCGTTGAGGCATTCCCACCCAGAGCGTGGGAACGATCTGTACCCGAACTAATTCGGCAATTCCAGATTATCCATCACCCGATTCACCGCCAGCTCGCCGAGCATGATCAGTTGCGCGATCCCCAACAGCGTTCTGCGTTGCGATGCCGGTATGAGGTGGGCGAAATCATGGGCGATGGTTCTGGCGGAGGCGAGGGTTTCGCTGGCGTCGGCCAGCAACTCCTCGTTTTTGAAATCTGCGTTAACGGCGTACATCCGGCGGGTTTTACGTGGTGGTGGGGTGGAGCCGGGTGGGCAGAGGTAATGATCGAGGGCGCGTTCGGCGGCGTCGTTGAGTTTTTTGGAATCGAGGGATTCGTAGGGGGACGCGAGGTCTGTTTCGGGTGGGTTGGGTGTTGGTTTTATCATGGTGAAGCTCCTTGATTGCTGGAGCCGCCACATTTCGCTGCGAAACGAAGAGAGGTGGCAGCTGTACGCAGGTTCGCAGACCGGGAATCAAGGAACCCGGCATACCCGAAGGTATCCCGCGCACAGCCGCCATGAAGCATCATTGCCATTAATCTTGATGGCAATGCACTGGAGCGCTGTGCGCCTTGATTGATCCGGGCTGCGAAACCCGACCGCTGATTCGTCAGCGACCGCACCACAATAGAACCCGCCCCCAAGGCGCACAAGCCGGCGGATTCTGGCGTAGCTGTAGGCAATGGCGCAAGAATTTGTAGCCTGAAAGGCGTGTCTGAAGGTGTCTTTTAAACGCCTGAGTTTAAAAGGCGATTTGCGCTGACTTCACTGGCCCCTTCGCGAGCAAGCTCGCTCCCACAGGTTCGGCGGTGTAAACACAGCCTGGTGATCGCCGCAGAAACCTGTAGGAGTGAGCCTGCTCGCGATAACGGTGTATCAGTCAGCATGAATGTTGCTGAAAAGACGCTATCGCGAGCAGGCTCACTCCTACAGGGGAAAGTGTTTCAATTCGGGATGGGCGGTGGGTTAGAAACCCAGTGGGTACTGGATCACCACGTAGATACGGTCAATGTCATCACCGGCCTGCGCCTCGTTGGCCCGGTGTGAAACATGCGACACCTGCACCGACAGATCCTTCGCCGCGCCCGATTGCACGACGTATTTCAAATCGATATCGCGCTCCCAGTGCTTGCCACCATCGCCTTGCTGCAGCTGATAACTGCCGCTGTCGGGATCAAACGGGTTGTACGCGCCACCCTTGGGCGCGTGGGTGCCGTCGATGTGGCTACCGCTGACGTAGCGGGTCATGAACTTCAGGCCGGGGATGCCGAAGGCGCCGAGGTCGAGGTCGTAGCGCGCTTGCCAGGAGCGTTCGTTGGCGCCGTTGAAATCGGCGTATTTGATCGAGTTGGCGAGGTAGATCGAGTCGCCGCCGACGAAATCGAACGGTGTGTCGCCATTGATCTTTTGCCAGCCGAGCATTACCGCGTGCGGGCCGAAGGCGTATTTGCCGGAGAGGCTGAACGCGGTGTTGTCGATGGCGCCGGCCAGCGCTCGGCCGGTGTCGCGGGTGTGGTAGAGGTTGGCGTCGAGCAGCACCCCGGACTGCTTGAAGTGCAGATTGCCGTAGTACTGATGCCAGGTGTCGCTCAGGTCGGAGGCATACAGCGCGCCGCCCACTGGGCTGTCGGTGAACAGATCGGCGCCGAGAAAACTGATCGCGCCGGCCTCGGTATTGGCGCCGTAGCCGTAGAAATCGCCTTTGCCGGATGAGCTGTCCTGATTCTTGAACGCGGTGAAATGCCCGGCCACCAGATTGATGTGGTCGAGCTCGGCGCTGTTGAGCAGGAAGCCTGTGGCGTACTCCGGTTGCAAGCGTTTGTCGGAGGTGTCGAACACCGGGGTTTCGACGGTCATTTCACCGAAGGCGAGGGTGGTGCGCGAGGCTTTCAGCTTGAGCGCACCGCCTGCGCTGGAGTAATCGTTTTCGCTGCGGCCATCGCTGTCGACCGGCAGCAGACCGGTCCCGGAATGGCCTCTGCCACCGTCGAGTTTCAGCCCGGCGAAGGCGTGGGCATCGATGCCGAAACCGACCGTTCCGGCGGTGAAACCGGATGAGAAAGTGCCGATAAGGCCCTGAGCCCATTCCTGTTTGTAGTTTTTTCCGGACGGTGAGGGGGAGCGATAGTCGTTGCTCAAGTAGAAGTTACGGGTGAGCACTTCGCTTTTGGCATCGTCGAAAAAGCCGCTGGCTTGGGCGGTTGAGTTCAGACCGCAGAGCAGCGCGAGGAGGGTGAGGCGTGAAGAGGCGCGGTCGATCATGGTCGGTGGCCAGCGGCAATTAAGATGGCTGGGATGATCGCGGGAATGTAGGGCAGGGGATTGAGCGGATGTGCTCAATGAACGGCATCACACAACCCCCTGTAGGAGTGAGCCTGCTCGCGATAGCGGTGTGTCAGTCTCGATAAATTTAACTGACAGACCGCTATCGCGAGCAGGCTCACTCCTACAGGGTTTTGGGTTGAATGAGGGTTTTGTGGCGGGAGCGGAAATCTGTGGGAGCTGGCTTGCCAGCGATGGCAGTGTGTCAGCCAAGTTTATCCAAGCTGACACATCGCTATCGCGAGCAGGCTCACTCCTACAGTTTTAACCGCGTTTACGCCAGCGGCGGCGTGCGTGGCGGGATCTGGCGTTTGCTGCCGGTCGATTCAAACGCGGCGGCGAAACGCAGCAGGTTCGAGTCGTCGTAGGCGCGGCCGGCGAAGGTTAAGCCCACCGGCATGCCGATGTCGGCCATCACGCCCATCGGCACGGTGACGGTCGGCACGCCGAGATGACGGATCGCCAGGTTGCCGTTGGCCACCCAAATGCCATTGCTCCAGGCGATGTCAGCCGACTCCGGGTTGACGTCCGCGTCCGCCGGGCCGACGTCGGCAACAGTCGGGAACAGCACGGCGTCGAGGCCAAGCGTGTCCATCCAGTCTTCGAGGTCGATGCGTCGGGTTTGCTCCAGGCCGCGCAGGCCGTCAGGCACGGTGCTGATTTCATTCCACGGGGTGATGCCACGCTCGGCCATGCGCACGTACTCATCCATGCCGGCAGCCAGATCGCCTTCACGGTTGGGCAGGGTGCCCGGGTCGTGCGGGAAGATTTTCGGCCCGTCGACGTCGACCAGACGATTGAGTTTCGGATCGCCGTTGGCTTGCAGGAAGTCGTCGAACGCCCACGCGGTCAGGTCCCACAGTTCATGGTGCAGGAACTCTTTGGAGACCAGCCCCCGAGTGAACACGGTTGGCGCGCCGGGGCGATCGCCTTCGCAGTTGGAGACCAGCGGGAAATCGGTTTCGATGACTTCGGCACCGGCCGCTTCGAGGGCCTGACGCGCTTGCTTCCACAAGTCGATCACCGAGGCGCGGGTGTTGATGCGTTGGCCGGTCGGGCCTCCGATGCCCGGGGCTTCGCTGGTACCGGCCTCGGGGTCGGCATTGATAAACATGCGCGGCACGGCGAAACGCTTGCCGGCCAGCGCTTGGCTGTTGGCGGCCAGATCGGCGTAGGCGGCGGGGCGCACTTCGCTGACGCTCGGGATCGGCACCCACGGTTGCAGACGCCAGAGGTCGCCACGGGTGTCCGGGTCTTCGGCGACGACGATGTCGAGGACTTCGAGCAGGTCGGCCATGGTGCGTGCGTAAGGCACGACGACGTCCATGGTCGGCGTCAACGGCCAGTTGCCACGCACCGAAATCACGCCGCGCGACGGGGTGTAGGCGCACAAGCCGTTGTTCGACGCCGGGCCACGCCCGCTCGACCAGGTTTCTTCAGCCAGACCAAACGCGGCAAAACTCGCGGCAGTGGCGGTACCGGCACCGTTCGACGAACCGGAGGCAAACGGCGCGGTGAGGTAATTGGCGTTGTAAGGACTTTCGGCGCGACCGTAGACGCCACGTTGCATGCCGCCATTGGCCATCGGCGGCATGTTGGTTTTGCCCAGGCAAATCGCCCCGGCCGCGCGCAGACGTTCAATGGTGAAGGCGTCGCGATAAGCGACCAGATCGGCGAAGGCCGGGCTGCCGGACGCTGCCGTGAGGCCTTTGACCAGATAGCTGTCTTTGGCGGTGTAGGGGATGCCGTCGAGCGGGCCGAGGGTTTTGCCTTCGGCACGACGGGCATCGGACGCCCGGGCTTCGTTCAACGCTTCAGGGTTACGCACGACCACGGCATTCAGCGCCGTTGGGGTGTCGGCGCCATCGTAGGCATCGATGCGTGCGAGATATGCCTGTACCAGTTCGACTGCGGTGGTTTGGCCGGACTCGAGCGCGGCGCGCAGTTGGGCAATGGAAACTTCGGTGACTTCGATCATGCGCTCACCGCTGTTTGAATTTGGGTGTTTTTCCTGGAGTGGGTGTTCATATCGGTTCTCGTTGCACAGCTATAAGCGACAAGGTTAAGACTGGCGCCTATTTAACACCAAGCGGCGCGCGGAGTAATCGGCGGGATTGATCTCCAACCGATTTTCCCTTTCAGGCTTACACCATTCCCTGTGGGAGCTGGCTTGCCAGCGATGGGGCCAGCCCATTCGATAATGATGTGTCTGAACTATCGCCATCGCTGGCAAGCCAGCTCCCACAGGGATTTTATGGTGTTCACAGACGGCAGGTATGACCGCAGTCGATCACAGCACCCCGTACTCCCGCGCCGTCCGATCCACCGCAATCCGCGTCTTGTCGATCAACTCATCCAGCTCCGTGCGCGTGGCGACCAGCGCCGGGGCCATGATCATCCGTCCCAATGTCGAGCGAATGATCAATCCCTCCTCAAAGCCAATCGTGCGGCAACGCCAGGCGATGTCGTTTTCATTGGCAAAACGCTTGCGGCTGGCCTTGTCCTCAGCAAACTGCAACGCCGCCACCAGCCCGACGCCCTGAATTTCACCCACCAAAGGGTGATTGCCAAACACTTCGCGCAGGCAATTCTGCAGATACGGCCCGGTGTCGGTTTTCACCTGGGTGACCACACCTTCATCACGCAACGCCTTGAGGTTGGCAATCGCCACCGCGGCCGCCACCGGGTGCCCGGAATAGGTCAGGCCGTGGGCAAATACGCCACCTTTTTCCACCAGCGCCTCAGCCATGCGCCGCGACAGAATCAAGCCACCCATAGGGATGTAACCCGAGGTCAGGCCCTTGGCGATCGATAATGTGTCGGGCTCAAAACCAAATGCCTGATGGGCGAACCATTCACCGGTGCGACCAAAACCACCAATCACTTCATCCGCACACAACAACACATCGTATTTACGGCAAATACGCTGGATTTCCGGCCAGTACGTCGCCGGCGGAATGATCATCCCACCCGCACCCTGAAACGGTTCTGCGACGAACGCGGCGACCTTGTCGGCGCCTAGCTCAAGAATCTTGTCTTCCAGTTGCCGCGCCGCTTGCAGGCCGAATGCTTCCGGGCTGAGGTTGCCTTCATGGGCGAACCAGTACGGCTCATCAATGTGCGCGACATCGGGAATGGTCCCGCCCATTTCATGCATGAATTTCATCCCGCCCAACGCCGTCGCGGCCAGGGTCGAGCCGTGGTAGCCGTTCCAGCGGCCGATCATGATTTTCTTCTCGGGCTGGCCCATCACCTGCCAGAACTTGCGCACGGTGCGGATCAGCACTTCGTTGGCTTCGGAGCCGGAGTTGGTATAGATCGCGTGGCTGTAGTGCTTGGGCAACAGACTGAAGAGCAGTTCGGACAGCTCGATCACCGCGGGGTGAGTGGTGTGGAAGAACATGTTGTAGTAGGGCAGTTGTTCCAGCTGTGCGGTCGCGGCGGCCGCGAGATCCTTGCGCCCATAGCCGAGGTTGGTGCACCACAGGCCGGACATGCCATCCAGATAACGCTTGCCGTCGTTATCCCACAACGCCAGCCGATCACCGCTGACCATCACCCGCGGACCTTCCTCGTTGAGCGCCTTCTGATCGACGAACGCGTGGATGTGGTGAGCGGCGTCAGAGGCTTGGTAATCGCGGGTACTGCGGGTCGAATCGAGTTCGGCGGACATGGCGGATCTCCAGAGCAAAGGGCAAGTGAGTGAGCTCGTTGCAGCGCTGCACGGAGAAAGTTTTGTCATCTAAAAATATTTTTGTAAAGAAAATATTTGTCGGTGAAAAAAGATCTCCGTAGGCTGAGGGCCATTGGCAAGGATCATCAGAGGCAACATGAGCGGACTCAGAGAACGGCAGAAGGAACAGCGCCGGCAGGTGATTGCCGAGGCGGCGCTCGAGTTGTTCAAGCGCAACGGTTTTGCGGCTACCACGCTGGACCAGATCGCCGTGCAGGCGGGGGTTTCCGCCCCCACCGTGGTCAACTATTTCGGCGGCAAGCAGGAGATTCTGCTGGCCTTGCTCAAGCAACCCGACGAGCAAGCCATGCGCGAGGCGCGGGCGAATCTCGACGATGCCAGTGATCCGCTGGAAGCGCTGTGCGAGTTCGAAGGGCTGATGACCGATTACCAGCTACAAGCGATGCCGGCTTCGTTATGGCGAGAATTGGCGCCGTTCCTGCTGACCGGTGAGTTGGGTGAGGCGATGAGCCCGTGGAATGCCGCCGTGATCGAAGAGACCAAAGCGCTGCTTCTGCATTTTCAGCAGGCTGGCAAAGTGCGCGAATCGATCGATCTCGACGTGGTGGCGACGCTGTTCAACCAATACGCGAATATGGCGTTCATTCGCCTCGCCACGCAGGAGGTGCCGGATCGCCCCGCGCACGCCTTGCACATGCGCGGGGTTCTGAATCTGTTGTGTCACGGCATGCTGGAGCGCTAAGGCTAAAAGACGATGTGCTGGAAGTGGACTAGGCTCACAGCGGTTCAACGCTGGCCCAATCCAGGAGCGCCGACATGGAAGACAAACCGCTGATAACGTTTCAGAGTTCCAGAGCATTGCTCGACGTGCTCATTCGAGCGGGCCTGATCACCGTTCTGGTGCTGTTCTGCTACGACATTTTCCATCCGTTTCTCAATGTCATGCTGTGGGCGCTGATCCTGGCCGTCACGCTGTATCCGCTGAATCAGGCTCTGGGCGCCAAACTCGGTAATCGCTACGGTTGGGCGGCAATCATTCTGGTGCTGCTGGGCCTGGTGATTCTGATGCTGCCGTTGAGCCTGCTGGGTGCTTCGATCGCCGATTCGATCAAGGGCAGCATGCACACGTTCGAAGCGGGGCAGTTCGAGATACCGCCGCCACCGGCCAGTGTTGAAGGCTGGCCGTTGATTGGCGCGCCGCTTTACGGCATCTGGATGCATGCGTCACAGGATCTGAGCTGGGTGTTTCAGGAACTGGCGCCACACCTCAAGGACTGGAGCAAAGTGGTGTTGCATCAAGCCGCCGGCGTCGGCGCAGGCATCGTGGTGTTTGTGATTGCCTTGATCGTTGCCGGGCTGATCATGCATCACGGCGAGCGCGGCCACCGCACAGCAGTGGCTGTCACCACACGCATTTCCGGGCCGGTGCGCGGCCCGCAGATTGCCCAACTGTGCACGGCAACCATCCGCGCCGTGGCACAGGGTGTGGTCGGCATCGCCTTTATTCAGATGCTGCTGGTCGGCGTGGCACTGGTGGTCATGGGCGTACCGGCGGCCGGTGTTCTCGCCTTGATGGTGCTGCTGCTGGGCATCACCCAATTGCCGGTGTTGCTGATCACGCTGCCCATCGTGATTTATGTCTTCGCCGTGGACGGGGTCAGCGCCAGCACGATTATCTTTGCGGTGTGGATGGCGATTGCCGGGCTTGCCGACAACGTGCTCAAGCCGATGCTGCTGGGACGCGGCGTCGCGGTGCCGATGCCAGTAGTCCTGATCGGCGCGCTCGGGGGCATGGTCACCAGCGGCATTATTGGTTTGTTCACCGGGCCGGTGATTCTGGCGGTTGGCTATGAATTGTTCATCGGCTGGGTCTATCAACCGGCCGATATCACCGAGCTTCTGGAGAGCCAGCGCAAAGAAAATCTACCGTGACACTCATCCCTCTCGCTGACGCATTGGCGTACACCTTAGCGGACGTCTAGGCTGGTCAGTCAGTCGCCCTTCGGGCGCAACGCCCACGCAGGGACAGGAGCGGAACCGATGAAAGCCCCAGCCAGTATTGTCTGCCTGATGTTCACACTGGTTCTCGCGCCGGGAGTCCGCGCCGAAGACCCGCCGGCGGCGCCCCCTCCCGAGACCACCGACGACGCGCCGTTGATCAACCCGCAAGTGGTCGACAAGCTCATCGATATGGGCGATTACCTGCGCAGCCTGCCGAAATTCCAGGTCGACGCCCAAGTCTCGCGCGACACGGTTCTGGAGTCCGGGCAGAAGATCAAGACCGAGTCCGCCAACACCCTGAAAGTGGTCGGCCATGATCGCCTGTATGCGAAAAGCGAAGGCGATGTGCGCACCCGCGAGTTTTTCTATAACGGCAAAAAACTCACCCAGTATTCGCCGTACCTGAAGTACTACACCACCGTCGACGCCCCGGCCACGGTGGCGGAAACCCTGCACAAGGTCGAAAACTTCTACGGTGTGCAGGTGCCGATGGAGGACCTGTTTCTGTTCGGCAGTGATCAGGCGCAGATCGATGCCTTGAAAGCCGCGTTGTACGTGGGCCCGTCGGTCATCAAAGGCCAGCTCTGCGACCATTTGGCGTTTCGCCAAGAGGGCATCGACTGGCAATTGTGGCTGACCCGCTCCGACAAACCCTTGCCGTGCAAGCTGGTGATCACCACCACCGACGATAAGAGCTTCCCCGAGTACAGCGCGGTGTATCAGTGGAACCTCAAGCCGACCATTCCGGACACGCAGTTCACCTTCAAACCGGGCAAAGGCGATGTGGCGATTGCGTTCAAACAAGCCAGCGATCAGGGAGGGCAGTGACATGAACAAGTCGATGACGTGGAGTTTGTTGTTGTCGCTGGCCGCCGCCACGCTGCTGACCGCCGGTTATGTCGTCGAAGCCGATGCCCGGGGGCAACGCGCCCAGGGGCATGCCCGCGCCAACGTCAACCGCGCGCCGGCGCCGAATGCGCAACGGGCGCAGCGGATCAATGCGCCGCAGCGCACCAACAATGTCAGTGCCGGTAACCGGGTCAATTCGGGCAATCGGGTCAATTCGGGTAACCGGGTCAATGCCGGCAACAACGTTGGTAACCGTACGAACGTCAACAACGGCAACCGAAACGTCAACATCGACAACAGCCGCGATGTCGATATTGATGTCGACGGCCATGGCCGTTATGGCTACGACGATCACTACCATCCGGTGGCGGCCGCAGTGGCGGTAACGGCAACCGTCGCGGCCACTGCGGCGGTGGTAGGGGCAATCTTTACCCCGGCGCAAATGCCCAGCAGTTGCGTGCAGGTGATTCAGTACAACGTCGCCTACATGCAATGCGGCTCGACCTGGTACCAGCCGCAGTATCAGGGCAGTGATGTGACGTATGTGGTGGTCAATGCGCCTTGATCAGGCTTTCGGCACCCACGCTTGCATCTGCGCCAACATGCCACGGCCGCCTCGGCGTAACCCGGTGGCCAGGGTTAGCCACGACAGCTCAGTAACGATGACGTGTGCGGCAGGCACCAGTCGCACTTCACCGGCAGTGCTGCCCGCCGGGCCACCGTCCGGCATGAAAATCGTCAGCCAGTCATCCACGCTCTCAACGATCAGGCACAGGCGAAAGCCTTCGCCCTCGGCAATCAGGCCGACCTTGGAACCGTCCTCGTTTTCCAGCCCGGCAAACCGCGCCGTGGTGTCCTTGAACAACTGGTAACCGGGCAGGTTGCTGAGCAGCTTGTTTTCCGTGGCCTCCAGCGCCCGCGCCGCCGCAGACGTGCGTGCCAGCAGCCCGGCGAGAAAACACAGGACGATCAGGCCCAGCAACGTCGCCACACTCACCAGCGTCACGCCCGCCACGTCATAGCCTTTGAACATCGGCAACAACTTCTCCATCGGCCCGCGCAGCAGGTGGATGGCTTTTTCGATCAGCACGACAATCAGCACCAGCGGCAGGATGAACAGCAGCCCGCCGATCACGGTGGTCTTGATGAACTTGAACATGACGGCTCCTTGAATGACGTGCGATCCGTTTCAAGGCTAGCTGATAAAAATCTTGAGCCGGGTGGTGAAAGCGGTTCGAATGGCGCACTCCCGTTATCCATCAATAGAACAACGAGCCTGAGACATGACGACAGCCCGGCCGCTGGTGCCCGATCAAGAGCAATGGCAACCCTGGACACCTGACGAATTAGCCCGACGTCTGAGCGCGGTAAACTACCCGTGGTGTGTAGTCGGCGGCTGGGCGCTGGACTTGTGGCACGGGCGGCAAACCCGGACTCACAATGATCTGGAGTTCACGGTGTTGCGGGCGGATTTTGCGTGTTTTCGTCAGGCGCTGAGCGATCTCGACTTCTACGCGGTGAAGGACGGTACGTTCCAGGTTTTGTCAGCGATTTGCTTGCCCGCCGCAGACATTTTTCAGGTCTGGGGATACGACCGCGCCGCACAGGCCTGGCGCGTGGATGTGATGATCGAACCAGGCACGCCGGACACCTGGGTTTATAAACGCGATCCGTCGATTGTCTGTTCACGCGCCGACATGGTGATGCGCAGCACGGCCGGCATTCCGTATCTGCGACCTGCTGCCGTTCTCTTGTTCAAAGCCAAGCACACGCGCGCCAAAGACCGCAGCGATTTCGCCATGGCTTTACCGCGGATGTCGGTGCAGGAACGCGTGTGGCTGGTTCGACATTTGACGCTGTTGCACCCGGAGCACGACTGGCTGGACGCTGTTCAGGCTTTATCAGCGCCGCCAACTGCCCAAGGGTAACTCGACCTCGCGCTCGGCAGCAGCCAGGGCTATCTCCAGCCCGGACTTGTCCAGCGGCGCGCAGTAAGCCGGTTTCGCCCGCTCGAATCGCCAGCTCTCATCGAGGCCTCCGGCGTCGACCGCATCGAAGCCGAGTTCGTCCAGCAAACCCACGACCAACGCCTTGGCGTCAGCGTCATCTGCGGCGACGGGCAGGGCGCGCCGCTCGCTGGAGCCGTGCGGGCGGGCAGCGGTGAGCAAGTCCGCGGCGAGGATGGCATTGAACACCTTGACCACGGTGGCGCCCTGCAGATGCTCGGCGAGCAAACGGCTGGTGGTGGTCTGGAAGGTGTCGAGTACGGCGATGTGTCCGTCGCGATCGGGGTAATAGTTGTTGGCGTCGAGCACGATTCTCCCTTCGAACCAGGCTGGCGGCAGGCTCGGGATGTGTTCGTAGGGGATGGCCAGCAACACCACGTCGGCAAACTGTGTGGCCTGTTCGGCCGTGCCGATCTGGCAGCCGGTGATGCCGGCGAGCACGCTGCTCATGGTCTTCGGGCCGCGTGAGTTACTGAGCATTACTTCGTGCCCGGCGGCGAGGGCGATTTGCGCGACGGCGCGCCCAATGAATCCGGCTCCAACGATTCCAATTCGCATGGTGTGTTCCTCTGTCAGGTGGGGAGCCACTATGATGATTCATGACCAGATGCAGATAAATTGCACTCTGTTACTTACTTTCGCTAACAGGAGTTTCGAATGGATCGGCTGACCAGCATGGCGGCTTTCGTGATGGCGGCCGAAGCGGGCTCCTACGCCAGTGCCGCGCAACGCCTCGACATGTCGGCGCAAATGGTTGCCAAACACGTGGCCGCCCTTGAACAGCGGCTGGGTGCGCGGTTGCTCAATCGCACCACGCGCCGGCAGAGCCTGACCGAACTGGGCCAGGCCTACTACGAGCGCTGCAAGCACATCGTCACTGAGGCAGAGACCGCTGATTCGCTGGCGCAAATCATGAATGACACGCCGCGCGGTAAGCTCAGGATCAGCGCGCCGGTAACCTTCGGTTCGTACAGCCTGATGCCGTTCATGACCGCGTTCTTGCGCGAATTCCCTGAAGTGGAAATTGATCTGCACCTGACAGACCGTGCGGTGGATCTGGTGGAGGAGGGGTTTGAGGTGGCTTTCCGGATCGGCCCGTTGGCCACGGCTAGCCTCACCGCCAGGCCCTTGGCCGCGTATCGCTTGATTGTCTGCGCGGCGCCACGCTATCTGGCAGAACACGGCACGCCGCAAGTGCCCGCCGATCTGCAACAACATGAGTGCCTGGGTTATGCCTATTGGTCACGGCCTGCCGATCACGAGTGGTCGTTTTTCAACGGTGCGCAGGTCGAGCGCGTGCCGGTGAGCAGTCGCTTGCACGTCAACGAGAGCAAGGCGTTGTTGTCAGCGGCGGTGGATGGTTTCGGGATTGTGCTGGGGCCTGCCGACTTTCTTGAACCGGCATTGCGCAGAGGCGAGTTGGTGAGGTTGTTGGAGGGGTTTGAGGCGCCGAGCAGAGCGATGCATCTGCTGTACACGGCGCATCGGCAGAAGACCGCGAAAGTGCGCCAGTTCATCGATGCCGCGGTCAGCCGATTTGGCTGACCGGGCGATTTGGATGAGTGAATAAAACGACTCAGTTAATTCGCGGATGCTGCTGCACCAGTTCCTTGCGCTTGGCTTCCAGCGCGGCGATTTCGGCGTCGATGTCTTCGATCTTCTGCTCGATGTTGTCGTGGTGCTCTTGCAGCAGTTCCTTGGCTTCCTCGAGGTCCGAGGCTGCCGGCGCGGCACCGCGCAATGGCTTGTTCGCGGTTTCCTTCATGGTCACCCCGGTGGCCAGACCGATCACGGCGATGACCATCAGGTAATACGCCGGCATGTACAGATTATTGGTGCTCTCGACCAGCCACGCGACCACGGTCGGAGTCAGGCCGGCAATCAATACCGAGACGTTGAAAGCTGCCGCCAGCGCGCTGTAGCGAATGTGCGTGGGAAACATTGCCGGCAGGGTGGAGGCCATGACACCGATAAAGAAGTTCAGCAGCACGGCCAGCATCAGCAGGCCGGCGAAGATCAAACCAATCTTGCCGCTGTTGATCAGCATGAACGCCGGAATCGCCAGAATGAACAAACCGATGCTGCCAACCACGATGAAAGGCTTGCGGCCGATCTTGTCGCTGATAAAGCCAATCGCCGGTTGTACGAAGAGCATGCCGACCATGATCGCGATGATGATCAACACGCCACGGTTTTCGCTGTAGTGCAGATTGTGCGAGAGGTAACTCGGCATATAGGTGAGCAGCATGTAGTAGGTGACGTTGGTCACCGCCACCACGCCGATGCAGGTCATCAGGCTGCGCCAGTGTTTGGTCGCGACCTCTTTGAACGAGACTTTCGGGCCACCGGCGAGGCCTTCGCGATCGCCTTGCTCAAGCTTTTCGACGTGCTGCTGGAACGCCGGGGTTTCTTCCAGGGCGTGACGTAAGTAGAGGCCGATCATGCCCAGCGGCAAGGCGAGGAAGAACGGCAGACGCCAGCCCCATTCCTCGAACTTCGTTTCGCCGAGCGTAGTGGAAATCAACACCACCACGCCGGCACCGAGGACGAAACCTGCAATCGAGCCGAAATCCAGCCAACTGCCGAGGAAGCCACGCTTGCGGTCCGGCGCGTATTCGGCGACGAAGATCGACGCACCGGTGTATTCACCGCCCACTGAGAAGCCTTGGGCCATTTTCGCCAGCAACAGCAGGATCGGCGCCCAGATGCCAATCGAGGCATAGGAGGGGATGAGGCCAATGGCGAAGGTGCTCAGCGACATGATCACGATGGTCGCGGCGAGGACTTTCTGTCGCCCGTACTTGTCGCCCAAGGCGCCGAAGAACAAGCCGCCCAGCGGCCGGATCAGGAAGGGCACCGAGAACGTCGCCAGCGCGGCGATCATCTGGGTGCCGGGGTCGGCGCCGGGGAAGAACACTTTGCCGAGCACATAGGCGACGAAGCCGTAGACACCAAAGTCGAACCATTCCATGGCATTGCCCAGGGCGGCAGCGGTAATCGCTTTGCGCATCTTGGCGTCGTCGACAATGGTGATGTCGTTCAGGCCGATCGGCTTGACGGTTTTCTTGCGTGATTTCATCCGGGTCTTCTCTTTGCTGATCCATCGTGCCGCGTAGATGCCATCTTTTTGATGGCGCGTACTCTTTGGCTCAGATACATGAGGACACGAAATAATTCACTGCTCGGCGCTTTTTTTCCTTGCACACCTGTGTAGGAGCTGCCGAAGGCTGCGATTGATCGTTCCCACGCTCTGCGTGGGAATGCAGCCGGGGACGCTCCGCGTCCCAATAAGATCGCAGCCTTCGGCAGCTCCTACAGGGGATATGTGTTTACCGGCGGATGGCCGTATACGATTGCCGCAGGTCGCTGGCCCAGCCATCCAGCACAACCTTGACATCATCGGCGGTCAACACCTGCTTGTCGTTCTCCAGCGGCACACCGGTGCCTTTGCGCACCACTTCGGCAATCACCTCGCCGGTCGAACCGTCCTCGAACGACACCTCGGTGGCGACTTGGCTGTCCTGATCGCGGATGCCGGTCGCCGTGCTCACACCGGCAGCGACGAGGGTGACCGGCAGCCACTCATAAAAGCGCAAACCCTGAGTGCTGGTCGCCACTTGGGTGATGGCGGGGCGCACCACCAACGTGTTCGGCCCCGGTTGGTTGACCAGATGCATCACCTTGCCTAATTCCAGTCGCAGCGCCGCATCGTAGTAGTCAGTGACCCCGGACAGCGTGCTCAGCGGAATCCGCGACGTCGGCTCGGCACTTGGGTAAAACTGGCTTGGCGCCAGGTAAACCTGGGTATATCGGCCCCGGGCGAGTGCCGGGCTGACCCACGCCAGGACAGGCTGGCCGGACGGCGACTGGCGCTCGGCCAAGACGCTGTAGTCATGCAGAAAACCGCTGTGTTCGACCTTGTTACTGCTGCAGGCGGACAGGCTCAGGGTGGTGGCGAGGGCCAGCGACAGCGAATGCGTGCGGGTCATTAACGGGTTTCCTTTTGAGGTTGCGTGGCGATGCTGTCGGAACATTCGATGTGCAACTGGCCGTGGCTCATGATCCATTGGATCAGGTCGGCGGCAGCAATGCTGTGGACGTATTCGACCCAGTGCGCATTGGTCGGGCTGAACTGCTCGAAGTAGCGGCGCAGGACGATGCGGCTCTGATCGCTGGAAACGCTCAGGCACGACTCCTGAAACACAATCGGCGTGTCGGGGCCGAGCGCGGCGGTGCGCTGGCTGAGGATCAAGGGACGATTGCTGTTGTGCCCCTCGGCGCAATGGTTGTCGTTCAATAGCTTCATGCGAACCCCCTTGGATTGGAATGGCCGCAGAATGCCCGCGAGGTTTTGCCAGAGAATGTCCGCTTGATGTCTGCTGCGTAGAAATGTTGCTCGATTGAAATAAATGACCCGGGCGCCGAAATGGCTTTAGATTGGCTTTTTTTGGTGCATGGATTCTGTAACTGTGAGCAGACTGCTGTTCGTCGACGACGACGTGGAAATTCTCGCGCTGCTGAAGAAGTTCTTCGTGCAGCACGCCTATGAAGTCGACGTGGCGCCGCACGGCGAGGCTATGTGGGCGGCGATCGCACTGAACCGTCCGGACACGATCATTCTTGATGTGATGATGCCCGGCGAAAGTGGCCTGAGCCTGTGCCAGAAGGTGCGCGCGCAGTTGGGCATTCCGATCATCATGCTCACCGCCATGGCCGAACTGAGTGATCGCATTGTCGGGCTGGAACTGGGCGCGGACGACTATCTGACCAAGCCGTTCGCCCCACAAGAACTGCTCGCTCGGGTACGTGCCTTGCAGCGTCGCGCCGCTGAACAGCGCAACCCGGTCGAGCCTTCCCGCCCGGTGATCGCCTTCGCCGGTTGGCATCTGGACATCACCTGTCGTGAACTGCGCTCACCGGAAAACGTGATGATTCCGCTGTCCGGCGGCGAGTTCGATTTGCTCGTGGTGTTCCTCGATCATCCACAGCGCATACTCACCCGCGAGCAGTTGATCGACCTGACCCACGGCCATGGTCACGACGCTTTTGATCGCAGTATCGATGTGCAAGTCAGCCGCCTGCGGCGCAAGATCGAGCCGGACAGCAAGCGCCCGGACCTGATCCGTACCGTGCGCAACGGCGGTTATCTGTTCACCGCCAAGGTCAGCCGCTCGTGATTCGCCGACTGTGGCGTGGCGACACCCTGCGCCGGCGCATCGCCCTGACGATCATTGCGGCAATGGTCGCGTCGCTGGCGTTGAATGCACTGTTCGTGCAAGTCGCCGGGATCTGGGCGCGGCCACCGATTGAACGCACCGGCCTGCTCGAGCAAATTGCCGCGACATCCCGGGTGATCGAGGCAGCCCCGGCCAACCTGCGCCCGCAACTGGCCGCTGCGGCGAGCAGCGCCATGCTGCAAGTGTCGTGGAAAGCGCAGCGCGCGGACTTCGATCTGCCCAATGACGGCCTTCGCCTGCCAGCGAGCAGGGTGCCGGTGCTGCAGCAACTGCTGGGCAATGATCGAAAAATCGAGGTGTTCAGCCCAGGCGACTGGCCGAACGGCAGTGCCCAGGCGCATTACGCCGCCGTCGTGCAATTGGTCGATGGCAGTTGGTTATCCTTTATCCCGCCTGAGCGCAGTTGGGGTCTGGAATTTGGCGTGCGTATCGTGATCGTCATCGCGTTGGGACTGATTGCCACATTGCTCGTCGCCTGGGTCGCCACCCGGCAACTGGCCAATCCGTTGCAGCGCTTCACGCGTGCCGCCAGAAGATTTGGCACCGACCTGCGCGCACCGCCGATCAAGCTCGAAGGCCCCGACGAAATTCGTCAGGCGATCATTGCCTTCAACACCATGCAGGCGCAGATCCAGCATTTCATCGCCGAGCGCACGCACATGTTGGCGTCGATCTCCCATGATTTACGTGCGCCGCTGACGCGCATGCGCTTGCGCAGCGAATTTATGGAAGATCTCGATCATCAGGGCAAACTGATTCGCGACGTTGAAGAGATGCAGTCGATGATCAACGCCGCGCTCGCGTTCTTCCGCGAAGACACCCACCGCGAGCAGACCACGGCGTTCGATCTGTCGGAGCTGCTGCAAACCATCGTCGATGATTACCGCGATCAGCAGATCAATGTCGACTTCGGCGGCCCGGCGCATCTGGTGTATGAAGGCCGGCCACTGGGGATCAAACGGGTGGTCGTCAATCTGTTGGAGAATGCGCTGAAGTATGCGCAGCGTCCGGTCATTGCGTTGAAGCGTGACGAGTATTCGATTCGCATCGAGATCAGCGACGAAGGCCCCGGCATTCCCGAGGTGGCGTTGGAGCAGGTCTTCGATCCGTTCTTTCGGCTGGAGACTTCGCGCAATCGTGACACCGGCGGTGTGGGTCTGGGTCTTTCCGCAGCGCGAGCCATCGTCCGTGAGCAGGGCGGTGAATTGACGCTGAGCAATCGCAAGAGCGGAGGGTTGATCGCGAAGGTCGAGTTGCCTGTGTGAAATTTCTTCTGTAGATTTTCATGAAATTACAAGAAACAAATTTCATGGGGTCGTGAATGTTTCAGCAATCCAGCCAGCACGTCGACAGCTATTACGCCCACAGTTGCGCCGATATTCTGCGCCATCGGCCGGCGCTGGAAAGCGAACATGACGCCGACGTGATGATCATCGGCGCCGGTTTCAGTGGCCTGCATACCGCGCTGCGTCTGGCCCTGGCGGGCAAACGCGTGATCGTGCTAGAGGCCAGTCGCGTGGCGTGGGCGGCCTCGGGGCGTAATGGCGGGCAGGCGATTCTTGGCTGGTCGTGCGATATGCCGCCGCTGGAAGCCGCGCTCGGTTATGAGCGGGCCAGACGGCTTTGGGATGGCATGCGCTGGGCTGCCGACGAATTGCGCGAATTGCCCGGGCGCCATGGTTTCGATTGCGACTATCGCCCCGGGCATTTGTGGACGTCGGTGATGCCACGGCGGGTCAGCTTGCTCAGCGAATGGCAACACGAGGCCAGTCACAAGTGGGGCCACGATGCCTTGCAGTTCATTCCTCGTGATCAATTGCCCGAATGGGTGGCCACTGATCGCTATCAGGCCGCGCTGTACGACCCGCAAGGCGCACACCTCAATCCGCTGAAACTGGCGCTTGGCCTGGCGGCCGCCATCGAGCGGGCCGGCGGGCGTATCCACGAGCAAAGCAAGGCGTTGAGTTATCAGGAGCAGGGCGACGGTTTCCGGGTCAACACCGCGCGCGGCTCGGTGCGCGCCGATGTGCTGGTGCTGGCGTGCAACGCTTATCTCGATGAACTCGACCCGCAACTGTCCAGTTGCATTCTGCCGGTGGGCACTTATCAGGTCGCCACCGCACCGCTGACGCCTGAGCAGGCTAAGGCGCTGTTGCCGCGCAATGTCTGCGTGACCGACAACCAGTTCGTCCTCGATTACTTCCGCCGCACACCGGACAACCGCTTGTTGTTCGGCGGCGGCTGCACTTACCTGGGCGGCATGCCCAAGGACATCGCGGCGGCGACGCGGCCGTTTCTTGAGCGAGTGTTCCCGCAGCTCCAGGGTGTCGGCATCGAGTTTGCCTGGGGCGGGCATATCGACCTGACGATCAACCGCACGCCGGACGTTGGCGGCGAGGGTAACCGTTATTGGCTGCAAGGTTACTCGGGCCACGGCGTCCTGCCGACATTGGCTGCCGCACGTGCGGTGTCCAATGCGATCCTCGGCGATAGCGATGAATTGGCGTTGTACCAGGGCCTGAGCAATGGCCGTTTCCCCGGTGGCAAGCATTTCGCGGCACCGCTGGAAGCCATCGGTAAGGCCTGGTATCGACTGCGCGACAGTATTTGATGAGACTTTTTTTGGAATCGCGGCCATGAACAAGCAAGAAGAAATCGCCGCGCTGGCGATCCTCATCCACGACCTGCGCAAGCACAAGAAGTGGACCCTGAAGGAACTGGCCGACAAGATCGGTCGTTCGGTGGGCTTCCTGTCGCAGGTCGAGCGCGGTTTGTCGCGGCCTACCGTGGCGGACCTGACTGCAATCAGCGAAACCTTCGGCGTGCCGACCACGTATTTCTACAGCCTGCCCAAACCCAAGGAATTGCCGTGGGTGACGCGCCCGGACGAGCGTCGCACGCTGTATTACGCCAATGGCATCACCGACATTCTGGTGTCGCCGCAGATCCGCGCCTCGTTCTCCATGCTCGAAAGCCATCTGGAGGCCGGTGCGAGCAGCGGTGATCGCCATCTGACCGACAGCTCGGAGCAGGGCGGTTATGTCCTCGAAGGCGAGCTGACCTTATGGCTGGGCAACGACGAAGAACCGATCACGCTGAAGGCCGGCGACAGCTTCCAGTTCGACAGCCATACCCGCTGCCGCTACGGCAACCTCTCCGAGCAGCTGACCCGCGTGCTCTGGGTCTACACCTGATCACAACAAAGGATGAACACGATGGACGCTGTCTGCGCTGACCTGCTCGCCGAAGTGCGTGCCTTTCGCCAACGCTACCCCGAGGTGCGTTATGTCGATCTGATTTGCCTGGACATTCCCGGGCACTTCTATGGCAAGCGTTATCCAATCGACATGCTCGAAAAAGTCGCCGCCGGCAGCGTACTGAAGCTGCCGCAGAATTGCGTACTGTTGGGTGTGCAGGGTGGTTTGTTCCCGATTGGCGATTACTGCTTCAACGACGGCGATCCGGATGCGGTGCGCCGTCTGGTGCCGGGCACACTGAAACCGGTGACATGGGAAGCGCAGCCGCTGGGGCAGATGCTGATCACTTCCGACGACACTGAAAAGCCGATCGAATTCGAACCCCGTGAAGTGCTCGCACAGGTGCTTAAGCGCCTGGCGCGCAAAGGCATTCACCCGGTGGTGGCCTTTGAGCTGGAGTTCTACCTGTTCGATAAAAAGCTGCGCGACGGTCTGCCGCAATTCCCCCGCGACGACCTGACCGACGACGCCGATGATCAACCGAACCTGCACATCGAGCGGCTCTCACGCTTCGCGCCGGTGTTGGATGAAATGGTCGAAGCGACGCGGGCGCAGGGCATCGACGCCACGGTGATTACCGCTGAACTCGGCCCTGGACAGTTTGAAATCAACTTCGGCCATCTCGACGACGGTTTGCGTGCGGCGGATTGGGCGGCATTGTTCTGCCGCAGCACGCGCGGTGTGGCGCTCAAGCATGGTTATCGCGCCAGTTTCATGGCCAAGCCGTACTTGCAGCATCCGGGCAGCGGCATGCATGTGCATGTCAGTTTGTACGACGCAGTCGGCAATAATCTGTTGGCGGCCAATGAGCAGCAGCCGCTACGCCATGCAGTCGCCGGATGCCTGGAATTGCTGCCGCACAGCATGCCGATCTTCGCGCCGAACCAGAACTCAATGCGCCGATTGGGCGGCACGGTGAACACCGCGACCAAAGCCAGTTGGGGTTTTGAGGATCGTGATGCGTGTTTGCGGATTCCCGAGTCGGACGCAAAGAACCTGCGGGTTGAATATCGCTTGGCGGGGGCGGATGCCAATCCGTATCTGGTGCTGGCGGCGATTCTGGTGGGGCTTGAACACGGGCTGGAATCGGCTAAAGAACCGATCACACCGCTGAATGAAGACCGCAACAGCGGGATCGATTTTCCCAAGGAAATGTTAGAAGCCGTGCGTGCGATGCAGCATCAGCCGCAGTTGCGTGAGGGCTTGGGCGCAGAGTTTGTGGATGTATATTGCGAGAATAAACGCCAGGATCATTTGGCATTCATGCAGGAGATCAGTGCGCGGGAGTACCGGTGGTATTTGTGACACCTGCAAAGCAGTCAGCCTTGAAGGGGGCAGGTGCCGAGACTCCACTATACTGCCCCGCGACATCATGGAAGCTTCGTAACAGGGACGGCGATATCGATCATGAACTACAGACGACTGGGACGCTCGGGACTCAAGGTTTCCGCGATTGCGATGGGAACCGCACAATGCAACTGGTGGGTCGACGAGCCTACCTCACGCCGCTTGTTCGATGCCTATGTCGAAGCGGGCGGTAACCTGATCGACACCGCGGATGTCTACCCGGTTCTGGGCGACGGTGTCGGTGGCAAGGCTTCCGAGGCGTTCGTCGGCCGCTGGTTGCAAACCACGGCCAGGCGTAATGAGGTATTGCTGGCAACGAAGGTGTCCGGGCGCATGGGGCCTGGGCCGAATGACGAGGGGCTTTCCTGGCGGCACATCGTCAAGGCTGTGGAGGGTTCGCTGGAGCGATTGCAAGTCGACTGCATCGATTTGTATCAGGCCCATGATGACTACGATGATATTCCGGTCGAAGAAACCCTGCGCGCCTTCGAACATCTGGTGCAGCGGGGCATGGTGCGTTACGTCGGTTGCTCCAACTTCAAGGCCTGGCGCCTGATGAAATCACTGGCGATCAGCGAGCGCAACGCACTGGTCGGCTACGTCAGTGTTCAAGAACGCTACAACCTGCTCGAACGGTGTCGTGTCGAATCCGAACTGCAGCCATTGTGCGTGGAAGAGGGCGTCGGACTCTTGCCGTATAACCCGCTCGCCAAGGGCTTTTTGTCTGGCCTGTACCACCCGCAGGCAGGATTGCCGGATTCTCCGCGCGCGCCGGGTGTACAGAGAGATTACTTCAACGAGCGCAACTGGCAGATCCTTGAATCACTGCGTCGGATTGCACGGGACTGCGACAGCACCTGTACGCAAGTCGCACTTGCCTGGTTGCTGGCGCAACCTGCGGTGGTGGCACCCGTGGTGGGGGCCAGTACTGTCGAGCAATTGCGCGAGATCATGGCGGCGCCACAACTGCACCTGCCGGCCGCCGATGTCAGTCATCTCAATCAGATCAGCCAGCCGCCGGTTCAATAGCCATCAAGCACTGCTTGCCGGCCGTCCGGTGCGCAAGCCCAGTCTGACTTGCCGCAGGTAATCCTGGCGATTGTAAGGGTTGGCCAAGGTGCGCTCCCGGCGAGGCGCAGTGCCCGTGACTGGCGTATACGTGGCCAATTGGCTTTCCATAAAACCAAGGCCGCTGGTGACATCGGGTATCTGGTGCTGCAACTTGTAGATTCGCGTGGTGACGATCGAGCCTTCGATCCGCGCGGTCTCTGCGTCCAGCGTGGTGCCATGGATTGTGGCCCCGGCCTTGGCCAGCAAACCATGCACCGCGCTGCTCAAGGCCGCCGGCACTTCGATGCTGAACTGGCTGCGCGGCTCGCAGACCGCGGTGCCGGCGCGGCTGATCGCTGCAGCCAGTACCAGCGGTGTGAGGTGTCGAAAATCAGCCGCAGTGCTTGAGGGCGATGCATAGTCGACGGTGGTCAATATCACCTCGCAATCGTGAACCATCCAGCCGCACGGGCCTTCCTTGAGACTCTCGAAGACCGATTCTTCAATCGCTTTGTAGAAGCTCGTCGGCATCAGCCCGGCATGGGCTTGACGAATGAATGTGAGCCCCGATCCTGCCGTCCCTGGACTGACACGAATACCGACGGTGGCGAGAAACGGGTTGTCGGGTTCATCGATTGATTCCTGGGCCTGACCAGACGCTTGCAAGGTTTCAACGCAGATCGCCGAGCTTTCCTCGAAGACCGCCTCGATGGCGTACTCCTCTTGCAGCGTGGCCTGGATGATTTCCTTTTGCACCTCGCCGTACAGCGAAACGAACATTAGCCCCGCCGGGTTTCGGCGCAAATCGATCAGTGGATCCTGTTCGGCCAGCAGGCTCAATGCTTCCCAGAGGGCTTTGGTCTGCGCTGGCAAAGCGGCTGAAACATGGGTTTCGATCGCCGGCGGGGTAAAGGTGCGCGCGGCTGTGTTGCGTTCTCTGCACGCGCCGATCCGATCGCCGATGCGCACGCCTTCAAGCCCGGTGACGCAAGCGATCTGGCCTGCGCGGGCAAGCGTTGCCGGTTGCAGACCGCCGCTTTCGGAGACCTGAATGGCGGTGATCCGGCTGGTGCCTTGCGGCGTCTCGATCGATTGGCGTACGTGCAGCGTGCCGGCCTGGACACAGACATGAAAACGCCGGTGCCCACCCCAGCCCCGGTCGATCTTGAATACCGAGGCAAGCACAGGTGCCTCGGCATCGTGACATCTGGCCGGGGCCAACCGCGTGAGCGTCTCGATCATCTGTGCGACGCCAACACCGGTAATGGCGGACCCGGCAAACACCGGATTGACCAGGCCTCTGCCCAGTTGCTCGCGCACCACTTGTTCAAGGCGCGAACCGTCGATTGTTTGCGCCGCCGTCACGTAGTCGTGCAACAACGTCTCATCGTGTTCGCACAGCACGTCCAGCCACTGTGACGTGACCTCGGCTGACGCCTGATCAATGCGTTCGACCGTGGCCTGTGCCGTGCCGGCGTCTCGCACAGTGCACAAGGCCAACGGGTGACTCTTGAGCTGAGCCTGGAGAGCCTCCAGGGTGCGCAGGAAATCGGCGCCTTTACGATCAACCTTGTTGATGAAGAAAACATGAGGTATCGCCATTCGTTGCAGGGCGTTGACCAGTACCCGGGTTTGCGCCTGAACCCCCTCGACGGCCGACACCACGACGACGGCGAGGTCGAGCAAGGCGAGCGTACGCTCCACCTCGGCAATGAAATCCGGGTGCCCGGGGGTGTCCAGCAGATTGATCAGCAGGTGGTTGAGCTCGAACGAGGCCACGGCGGATTTGATCGTGATGCCACGCTCCCGTTCCAGCAGCAGGCTGTCGGTGCAGGTGTTGCCCGAATCCACACTGCCCAGGCGCAAACGCGCACCGGCATCGAACAGGATCCGTTCGGTAAGGCTGGTCTTGCCGGCATCGACGTGCGCGAGGATTCCCAGATTAAGGGACTTCATGGTTGATCGCTCCTGATCATACGGCTGACGAGGCGGGTGTCGGCCGGTCGAACTCCATTCGAATGCGCTGTCCCACGGCGGATACATCCAGTTACCACCGGTGACGGTTGTTTAAACTAGTTGAGGTTTGTAGGTGCGTCAATTCACCACGGACTGTTGCAATTTGTTTCTGCTGTACCTTTTAACGCTGAAGGTGCCGAAATTGCGAGGCGCGACGGCGGGTAACTTTCTGTGCACCGTCGCGCATCGCAAAAAACATGATCGGGTTATTTTTCATTTAAACCATTGATACACGTCGAAAAACGCCAACGGAACTAACTAGAAGGTTCGTTTGGCCCTGGCGCGTGCCTTTCACAAACTTTCTTGACGTATCTTCGGACGACAGCTAAATCTTACGTCGCTGCAATTTGCAGCAAACTTTAAATCACATGGAGACAGTGAAATGATCAAATATCAAAGCGTACAAAATCGGATGCTGTCGGCGCTGTTCATCCTCTGAGAAGCAGTAACTTCCATTTCGGCCGCATTGAAAGATTCGGTCGTGAACGAAGTAACGGAATCGCATGGATATGCCATGCATACTTTTAAAAAGGAGCTTCAACATGATTAAGTTCAATAGCGTACAGAACCGAATCCTTTCGGCACTGTTCATCCTCTGATTGTCCGCTGTACACAAGATACCGGTGTCTTGTGAGGTACGGCCGAAGCATTGTTTCGGCCGTATTTAATCTCGACAGCGCAGTTTCTACATGTCATTAGGGAAAGTGATATGCACAGCAAATTGGACGATGCTTTTTCGCGCGCCGTGTTTTTCTATGATGACTCAGGTGCCCATCCGACGAATTGGTCGCGCTCCGTGTGTGCGGGGCTGGCGGAGCAGAACTTCGATGAGGTGCCTTACCGGGTGCCTCAACTGCTTGAGCCCTCAACGCTGATTGAAGTGGCACAGCGCCACGCAATCGGTGTCGACGAACTGGAGTTTTTTTCTTACCCGATGGATGGCCCGGTGACCAAGGTCAAGTGGTTGGCCGACATGCTGGAATGGGCCCCGCCGGTGCAGAAATTGAGCCTTGCACAGTGTCTGGCCGCCAGTTGCAGGTACCGTTACGCCAATCAGGTATTGACCAAAATACCTTACGAGGCACTGTTTCCCGACCAGCGTGTGACATTTCATCTGACCCGGTTTGCCATTCAGAACCGTCTTGAAATGACCACTTCGCATCAGCAAGACTTCACTGCGCTCAAGGCATTGCTACAGGCTCAACGTATGCCACCGTCCAGGGTTCTGGACGTTTGCTCGCAGGCGATTGTCTGGAAACTGAAAGGCGATTCCATCGATGATGAATTGAATAAATGGTTCATCGACGCTGGCGAAAAGGCCGCCCGGCAGATTGCTTCGAGCGACGCGCCGGTGGATCTGGTTTCGCTGTCATCGTTCTATCGCGGACTGGCCATGGTGCCGGCAGCCCGGGGCGATGTGGCAACCACGCGACAATACATGCTGCTGGCCGAAGAATATGCCAATGCGGTCATCCGTGGAGAAAAAGGCGCGAGTATTCCGGCAAGGGAAGCGCGCAAGACTGTTTACGAATCCAAGCTCAAGGAAATGCTCTATGTCGCCCGCGACATCGAGAGCGCACGCCAGGTGGCCGACGAGTTGATCGCCTACGATCCTCACTGGAGCATTTCCTATCACGAGGCTGCCGAAATCGAAGTCAAGGATCAGCAGTGGCAGCGTGCGTTGCAACGTTATCAGCAAGCTTACGATATCGGTTTTCCACGCGTGACGTATTCGCAGTACATGATCGGTGCCTGTCATCAGCAAATGGGTAACTTCGATCAGGCACTGGCGGCATTCAAAGACACCTTGTCGCTGGACACGACCAATATATCCGCAGGCGTCGCCGGTTATGAGGTCGCCTTACAGCACCTTCCAGAACAATTACCTTTCTTCAGGTCCTGCATCGACCGTTGGCAAGCTGACGGTATATTGCCCGACGAATATCGAGGGTTAGTCCAATGAGCGCTGCACTCGACAAGATCAAGATAGTTGCTGTGGATCATATTCAACTGGACGTCGCCGACATTGAAGAGAGTCGCGATTTTTATGCGCGCGTGTTTGGCTTCGAAGTCAAGGAAGTGGGCATTCGCGCATTTACCCGCTGGATGACGATCGGTGCCAATGAAACACTTTACTTATGCATGCATGAATATGCAGAAGGCCGCGGCGTAAAAAACGACGGACTGGAAATTACCCACTTCGGGATTTTAGTAGAAGACTTCGATCGGGTGCTGACGCAACTTCGCGATCACGGCGTAAAGTTGCTGCCGGACTATGAAGTTCAATACCATTCTTCACGTTCCGTTTATTTTATTGATCCTAACGGTTACAAAGTCGAAATCTCCGAGAAGTACGGCGGCGGTATCGAAAGTGCCAGGCACACCTCATGCTGAACGGACCCGGAACGGCATATGCGCAGCACCTGCAAAGCACTTGGTACAAAAACAACCAGGCGCTGCGCAGCCACAGACCCTGGCGCGAAACCTCGCACAAGAACTGGCAGGCTCCTCCTGCTTTTCAACGCACGGTTTCCTGCGACGAGAGGGTATGGAGCATTCCCGGCAGGATCGCTGATGACCGGATTCTGTTCGGCTGCTGGGACAACAGCTTGCAGTGCGTACGCTTGAGTGACGGCGAGCCGCAGTGGCGGTTTGCGACACAGGGACCGGTCTATAGCTCGCCCGCCGTGTCGGCGGACGGCAGTTTCGTCGTGGGCTGCGAGGACCATCTGCTACGTCGCATAACCTGTGACGGCGAATGCCTGTGGACGTTTCAGGCGCAAGGGCCGTTTCACGCCAGCCCGACCATCGACTCCGCCAGACATATCGTCTACGCCGGCAGCTACGACCATACGCTCTACGCCGTCGACCACGTTTCGGGCACGTTGCTGTGGAAGCAGTCCTTCGACGAGCAGGTTGAGGATGACCTCTATAGCTCGCCGGCACTGGACGGGAACGGCAATGTCATCGTCGGCACAGACAATGTGCTGATGTGCTTCAGCCCCGAAGGCGAGGAGCGCTGGAGAATTACCGAAACCAGCCGGTTTGAAGGCACTGCTGCGATCGATCATGCCTCGGGGCGCGGGATCATCGGCACCGAAGTCGACGGCAAGATCATTCTCTTCGATGCTGCCGACGGTACGGTGCTGCGGCAATTTCACACCGACGGTTTCGTGGTCTCGTGTCCGAGTCTGTCACCGGAAGGTGTGGCGTACGTCGGCAGCAATGACGGTCACGTGTACGGCATTGATCTGCACAGCCTGAAAATGTTGTGGCGGGTCAATCTCGCCTGCGAGTTCCGCTACACACCCTTTACCGTGCTGCCAAGCGGCGACGCGTTGTTCGTCGGCACCGACGAGCGTTTGCACTGCCTGGCGCAACATAGCGGACAAACCTTGTGGCAACTGGAGCACGACACGGGATTTCATTCCTCTCCGTTGCTCACTGATGATGGGCACCTGGTGATTGGCTCGCACCGTAACGCTGTGCATTTTTATCAATGGATCCGCTAGCGTGGATCGAACCCCGGCAGTAAACAGGAGTGGTGGATGAGTCACGAACTGCAAGTCGAGACGCTCTTCGACGAATGGGCCATCGAGGATGGCGCGGTGGACATGGCGCGCGAGCATTGGGCACGGGTCGAGCCGGTATTGTCCGCGCTTGAATCGTCTACAGGTCGCTACCTGGAGATCGGTCCGGGCAACGGATATGCCCTGGAGTATATGGCTCGCTCGAAGTTTGCCAACGGCTATTGCCGGGCTGTGGAGCTCAGTCAGGAAATGGCGCGCATGTGCAGAACCAGAGTCGAGGATTGCAACAATGTCGACATCGATGTCGAGAGTTTCATGAACTGGCGCCCACCGGCGGGCATGCAGTTTGAGCTGATTTTTTCCATGGAGGTGTTCTATTACTTCGAAGACGTCACCGCCGCTATCGAAAAAGCCGCCGGCCTGCTGGCGCCCGGTGGCGAGCTGATTGTCATGGTGGACTATTACGAAGAAAGCGAAGAGTCGCAGGGATGGGAGCAAGAGCTGGAGGTCAAGCTGACACGCTGGTCACGAAGCCGATTCCTCGAAGCTTTCGAAGCGGCTGGCCTGCAAGCCGTCAGCCAGGAGGAAAAACGTGGTGGTGTGCACGAGCATGGCGTAACGCTCTGCACCCGAGGCACAAAAGCCTCGACAGGCGTAGCTGCGTGACGCAGCGCAAAAAACCATTGCGGCAGTCGCCAGGTGTAGCGGGTGAGCGATGTGCTTTGCGGGGAAGGCGCCGGTGATTTCCCATCTGGATCACGTCGTCTACCCCGTGTCGCAAGGCCTGTTCGATGAGGTCATCGGTCAGTTCACCCGCGCAGGCTTCATGGCGCATACGCGACAAGTGCGTCACGATGATGGCCGCGTCAGCGCATTCTTCCGGTTGAGCGGCGGGTATCTGGAGTTCTGCACGGGCAATGCGCCGGGGAGCGATCGAGGCTGTTCAATCTGGCTGTGTTCAACGGATCTGATGGCACATCTGGCGTGCCTTTTGCCCTCGCAGCGCGCAGCCCTGGCCCTGTCGGCCAAGGCTCCGGCGGGCGAGACGGCGCCGGCCTGGCTGATCGCCGACTTACCCGCCGGTGATACGGGCGATGTCAGTGTGTCGCTCATCGAGTACGTGCGCGGCATCGGTGGCGACCTTGCCACTCAAGTCTCGGATAACGGTTTGTTTGCGCTCGGCGGAGTGTCATTGCTCTGTGCCCGGCCGAAGCAGGAACAACACCATTACTTCACACACCTGGATGACCGGGTCAGCATCGCAATGGAGCCGGGACGCTTGATGATCGGTCAGCAGCGTCTGGCCTTTCTTGAGCGTCAGGGGTTACCCGGCAACGCGTCGACCGCTCTGATGGCGGCGCCGTGTCTGGTGCACCTGATCACGGTCGACGTCGATCGGACGAAGGCGTTGCTGCAGGCGGCCGGTTTCAAACTGCAAGAAGTACTCGGCCTCGGCCTGTTGGCCCGATCGAGTCTGGCGCCAGCGGTTTGCCTGGTGATCGACGACGGTTTGTCTGTGCAAGCCCATCACGATCAACTGCTGGCTCGCCGTGGCTGAGTACGCCAACATACAGGGATCGCCACCGTTACATGCTGGCGTGTTGACTGAAGTGAAGGATGCGGGATTTCAAGGATAGGTATGTCAAAAGCAATCGAGCTGTGTGGTATCAGCAAGGTTTACGAGGTTTACCGGGCCCGTGACGACCAGTCGCGCAGCCTGTTGCGTTACTTTCGTCGCGAGAAGACGTACGTGCCGGCTGTTACGGATGTTTCCTTCTCGATAGACGCGGGTGAAGTGGTCGGTTTTCTCGGCGGTAATGGCGCGGGCAAGACCACCACGCTGAAAATGCTCTCGGGTATCGTGCGACCGAGCGGCGGCCATCTTTCGGTATTGGGCCATGACCCGTTCAAGCGGCGCGCGGAGTTCCTCAAGTCAATCGCCCTGGTGATGGGGCAAAAGCAGCAACTGACATGGGATCTGCCGGCGCTGGAGTCCTTCCATCTTCATGGTGCGCTGTACGATATTGCGCCTGTCGAATGCAGGCGCCGGATCGATGAGCTGTGCCAGTTGCTGTCGGCCGGTGACATCATTCGGCGTCCAGTCAGGAAGCTGTCGCTGGGCGAGCGGATGAAATGCGAGCTCATCCTGTCGCTGCTGCATCGCCCGAGTATCCTGTTTCTCGACGAGCCGACCATCGGCCTCGATCTGGAGATGCAGGTCGCCATCCGCAAATTCCTCCTTGAGTACAATCGCGAGTCCGGCGCCACGATTATTCTCACCTCACATTACATGGCGGACATCGAGGCATTGGCCAACCGCGTCATTGTGCTGGACCAGGGACGCGTGGTGTTCGATGGCGCACGTCAGGCACTGGTCAAGGCGCACGTCAATGAACGCCAGGTCAGCCTGCGCTTTTCCTCGCAAGTGGGCAGTGACGAACTGAGCGTTTACGGCACTCTGCTCAGCCTGGACAGTGATAGTGCCGAGTTGTTGGTGCCTGAAGAGCAATTCGCCGACACCGTGGGGCAACTGCTGGCGAACTTTCCGGTGACAGACATCTCGATCCAGACGCCCTCCCTGGAGCAGGCGTTTCCGCGCCTGCTGCTGCCAAAGGAGCACGCGTAATGGTTGCGCTGGCTTCGTGGCCCGGCATTGCCGGACGCCTGCTGCGCACAAGCGTGCTGGTGACCGTGGTCTACCGGGCGCAGTTGTTTGTCTGGTTGATCAGCGGCGTCGCACCGTTGTTCATGATGATGATCTGGTGGGAGCTGTCACGGGACAAGGTCATCGGCGGTTATGCGCCCAGTGATTTCGTGGCGTATTTCCTCGGCATCTATCTGGTCAGACAGCTGACTGCCGTATGGGTCATCTTCGTTCTGAACGACGAAATCCGCCAAGGCACGCTGTCCGGTCGACTGCTGAAACCGGTCGCACCTTTCTGGTTTCACGTGGCAGAGCATTTGGGGCAGATGGTGGTGCGCGCACCGATCGTCATCACCGTGTTCTGTGTCGGCGCCTCGTTGTTTGCCATCGACCTGGCAGCTGTCGCCTGGCGATTACCGTTGTTCCTCGTCTCGCTGGTGCTGGCCTGGATCATTATTTTCCATATCTATTACTGCGTCGGCCTGCTTGCGTTCTGGATGGCCAATTCGCTGGCGCTGGATGCAATGGTCTGGTCGATGTACACGGTGCTGGGCGGCATGCTGATTCCGGTTGACCTGTTTCCCGAAGCGACCCGTCATCTGGTGGCGCTGCTGCCGTTTTCCGCCTCACTGGATTTTCCGGTCAAGGTGCTGATCGGCAAGGCCGCCGACGGCGATCTGCTGCAGGGGTTTGCGGTGCAACTGTTCTGGGTGGTGCTGCTGGTGGGGCTGCGTCGGGGGCTGTGGCGCCAAGGGTTGAAGCGTTTTTCGGGGGCTGGCATATGAACCTGCGACCGTTGAAAGTGCTGCTGGCGCTGATCAGGCATTCGATGCTTGCGGAACTGGAGTTTCGTATCAATGCCGTCACCAATGCCCTGAACACGGTGGTCGGGATGCTCCTGGCGCTGTACTTCCTTGATGCCATGTTCAGCGAAGTCGGAAGTCTGGGCGGCTGGAACCTGCATCAGGTACTGGCGCTGTTCGGCGTGGCTCTGGTGCTGGAAGGTTTGCTTGAGGTCTGGCTGTTTCCGAGCCTGCATGCGCTGTCGGAGCAAGTGCGCACCGGGGATCTGGACTACATGCTGGTTCGCCCGGTCGACAGCCAGTTTCTGGTGTCATGCTCGAAAATCAGCCTTTGGGAACTGCCCCGCGTATTGATCGGGCTCGCGGTCGTTGTGTATGCGATGCACAGCGAAGGTGCGCTAGGGCTGGGCAATCTCGCGGCGTTTCTGGGGTTGATGGCGGCAGGGGTGGCGATTTTCTACTCGTTGTTCCTGATTACCTGCACCTTGTCGATCTGGTTTGTGAAGATCGGTGATGTCTGGATCATCAGCTACACGCTCATGGAGATCGCGCGGTTTCCGGTCACGGCGTTTCCGCAGACGATCCGCATGGTCCTGACGTTTCTGGTCCCGGTGTATTTCGTTTCCAATGTCCCGGTAGCGGCGGCGATGGGCATGGTCGGCTGGCAGGAAGTCATGGGCGCGCTGCTTTTTGCCGTCGCGTTTGTTTGTCTGTCACGGGTGTTCTGGCTGTTTGCGCTGCGCTCTTACAGCAGTGCCAGCAGCTAGCGCTTGAGAAACCGCGCAACTGGATGCGCGGCAATGAGGATCGTCTACACAGGGAAGTCTTCGATGAGTCGTTATTCCGGGCCTGTTTTCGACGCGCACGTGCATACCGAATTTGCGCGAACGGACAGTCTGCAAGCATTCAAGGCGCTGCAAGCGCGCTTCGACATCCGCGCATCCGTAACGGATTCGCATAACCCCGGTTGCGATGCCGGGCAGTTGCAGGCGCTGGGCGTGGCCAGGTGTGCGGTCATCGCTCAGCCTGAGTGGTCGCCAGCGTCGCTGGCGCAGGGACTGGCGCGCGGTATCTATGGGGCCATCAAAATCAATCTGGGATTTATGCATGTGCATGCTGACGATCCCAGGCTCATGCCGCTGTACGCTCTGGCGCGTGAGTTTGATGTTCCTGTGCTGTTCCACAGTGGCGACACAGGCTGGCATCGCTCCAAGCTCAAGTACGCCCACCCACTCAGCCTGGACGAGGTCATCGTGGACCACCCGGACGTGAACTTCGTTCTGGTTCACAGCGGTAACCCGTGGTTTACCGATGCCGCTGTGCTGGCGGCGAAAAACCACAATGTCTGGCTCGAACTCAGTTCGATCATCGAAGGATCGCTAAGCGACGTTTCGCAAGCCACGCTTGGCCGATTGATGGTCGAACCGATCCGCTGGATGCTCGATTACACCGGCAAACCGGAGCGGTTCCTCTTCGGATCGGGCTGGCCCAGCGTCGACTACCCTGGCTACGTGGCCGCGTGCGCCAGTGCCATCGACGAGCAGTATCACCGGCAAGTGTTCTTTGACAACGCCGCACGACTGTTCAAGTGGACGGAGGAAGAGGAGCCGACATGCGACGAGCGCTCCTGAAAAAAACCAGGCAAAAAAACTCTCGTGCCCCGGTGTTTCGCGGTTACCTGAAAAACAAGCTGCATGCGGCAGCGCTCGCCGACACCTGTCGAACCCTGGCCGGTGCCCGGTTTGCCGGGCGCGGGGCAGGGGAGCCCGGTGCGTGGCGAGCCTCCCTGTGGATTGCGCGAAAAGTACGGGCGCAGGGGTTGACGCCCTGGCAGGGCCGCCGGGGCCTGTTCCAGTCAGTACCTCTCGGTTGCGCCACGGCGCGATCCGGTGCCGAAAGTTGTCGGACGATTATTCAGGGTGATACCCGCTACGACCTCGAACAGGACGATGAACTGCTGATTCGCTCACAGCAAACCAGGGTTTGGCTCGACCACGCGCCTTTGGTCTTTGTCGGCTATGGCATTGTCGCTGCGCAGTTCGACTGGGACGATTACGCCGGACTGGATGTCGTCGGCAAAGTGGTCGTGGTGTTACCCAATGATCCTGGACGCAACAGCCCGGGAGGCGAACTGTTCCTCGGCCAGCGCATGAGTTACTACGGGCGCTGGGAATACAAGTACGAGGAAGCGGCCCGCCAGGGTGCGGCGGGCGTCATTATCGTCCACACCGATGAACTGTTCGGCAGCGCGTTTCACCTTGTGCAGGACGAAATGCGCCGGCCGTTTCGCTTTCTTCCGCACGCTGTGCGCAGTCGGCTGGATTTCGAAGGGTTCTGCAGTGAACGGTTTGCCCGGCGACTGTTAGCCGACGGCGGTGTTGACCTTGATGCATTCATCGCTGCCCCCAGGCCAATGGCGGGACGCCCGTGCCGGCTCGATGCACACCTGCAACTGCGGCTCGATTGCGACATTGTCATTCGGCATTGCCGGAATGTGCTGGCGATGAAAAAGGGCCGACTGTTTCCCCGCCAGTATGTCCTGTTCTGCGCGCACCTGGATCACCTCGGCAAAACCGCCGACGGCAGAGGCTATTACCCCGGCGCTGTCGATAACGCGATCGGTGTGGCGGTCTTGCTTGAGCTGGCCAGGCGTCTGGCCGCCACGGCGCCGCTGCGGCGCACGGTGCTCTTTGCCTGGACGTCTGCCGAGGAGGTCGGCATGCACGGTTCCGCACGGGTCGCACAGTTGATCCGCGAGACGGGGCTGGATGTGGTGGCGGCGCTCAATGTCGATGGTTTCGTACCGATTGGCAGAACCCGTGACCTGTTTCTGGTGGACGGCGATCAGTCCGATTTGCCCGAGGTGTTTGTCAGCGCTGCCCACACCCTCGGGCGCAAAATCAGCCTCGATGAAGAGCCTTCGGCGGGATATTTTTTTCGCTCCGATCAGGCAAGTTTCGCCAAAATTGATATCCCCACGGTGCAGGTGAGCACTGGCGACGATTTGCTCAAAGGAGGCATCGAGGAAGGCATGAAGCGGCATGATTTCTATGACTCGAACACCTACCACCGCACATCCGATACGTTCAACCGCTACTGGGATTTCGCCAGCCTCATCGCTGACGTCGACGTCCTTGAAGAAACCCTGCATCTGCTCGGCGACTCGTCACTGCGTCCGGCGCTGCGGGGGCGTTAACGGCCGGGCTATCGACCTTGTAGGCAATGATGGCAATATGTCACCTCTTGGAGAGGTAGCGTCCGGCGCGAAGCGAAGCCGGATGTCATGCGTATAGGGACGAGGAATATGGCTTCGATTCAGATGGATGGTGAGGACAAAACCGCAAAGATCAGCGACTGGGCGATTCGCTGGAGCGACAAAGACGCATTGCTGGAGCTGACCTGTCACTACCCCTCCAGGAAAAAATACACCCGCCCGCTCAGTGATTGCCTGGTTTCGCCCACCCGCGAGTTGAGCAATGCCTTGCTGCACCAGCGCGGCAGCACCAAGCCCATCGCCAGCGCTACGATTTACGGTGAGCGCTATGCCGTTGTGCACTACCCGGACAGTAAAAAGCCCTATGTCTACAAGATGGACGGCATCGGCTTTTCCGCTCCGACACCGATGAAGGACACGCCGGTCTTCCGCTATCTCACTACCGTGGCGAACGCGCGACAGCATCACGCCAAGTCGCAGAATGATCGTGAAATTGCCGACAATGTGGTGCGCCAGCTCGAAAAACTGCCGGCCATCGCTGGCACAGCCTTGCAAGCCTACTGTACCGGGCGCAACGGCACTCTGGCGCCGGGGCAGGGGCTCATCTATCCATTCGGGCTGAACGAGAGTCAGCTTCAGGCCGTCGAGCGGGCGTTCAGCGCGCAAGTCAGCGTAATCGAAGGCCCGCCAGGGACCGGCAAGACCCAGACAATCCTCAACATCCTCGCCAATATTCTGCTACGTGGGCAGACGGTCGCGGTGTTGTCCAACAACAATGCTGCTGTGGAAAACGTCTACGAAAAACTGGAGAAATACGGCCTAGGCCACTTGGTCGCGAAGCTTGGCAACCAGGACAAACGCAAGGCCTTCTTCTCCGACCTGCCTGCGTGGCCGTCAAGTGTGCCGGAGCCGGCACTTTCCCTGGATGAGATCCAGGCCTTGCTGGCCCGCTTGAAACAGCATCTCCAAAACCACAACAGGGCGGCGCAACTGCAAATCGAGCTGGACGAGTTGGTCATCGAGCGACGCTACCTGCAGCAGTGGCAGGCAGAAAGCGCTGTGCCGGTCACAGCCTCGCTCGACAAGTACGGCCTGACACCGCGCAAGACGGCGGACCTCATGGCCTACCTGGCTTACCTCGGCGAGCAGCGCATTCATCTCAAAGACCGTATCGAGCTACTGTTCAAATTCAGGATCTTTCGCACCAGGCCATTTGCCGACGGCGAGGCGCGGATGGCCGTTTTCCATGCACTGCAAATGCATTATTACGACCAGTCGCTGCGCGACAAAGAAGCGCAACTGCGCGAGTGTCGCGAAGCATTGGCACGCGCGAATTTCACGGCGCTGCTCAAAGAACTCACAACCGCTTCGATGCAGCATCTCAAGCGCCATATGCAACTTCAGGTAATGCCGTCGGACAGCTTTGATGTCAAAACCTACCGTGAGCGTTTCGATGCCTTTATGCAGCGCTTCCCAATCCTGGGCAGCGGCACGCACTCCATCGTCAATTCGATCGCGCCGGGAGCGGTCCTCGACTACGTGATCATCGACGAAGCCTCTTTGCAGGACATCGTGCCGGGTATCTTGCCGCTGGGCTGCGCCAAGAACCTGATTGTCGTGGGTGACAACCGCCAGTTGCCGCATATCCCCGTGAAACTTGGGCTTCAAGCGCCCGCCGAGGCCTACGATTGCGAGCGCTACAGCTTGCTGGATTCATGCATTGCCGTGTTCCAGGACGCGCTGCCCAGAACCCTGCTGAAAGAACATTACCGCTGCCACCCCAGGATCATCCAGTTCTGCAACCAGCAGTTCTACGACAACGCACTGGTGCCGATGACCGAGGACAACGGCGAAGAACCCCTGCGCCTGGTGGTGACCGCCAAGGGCAACCACGCCAGGCAGAACACCAACCTTCGGGAACTGGACTCCCTGTTGAAGGTGCTTGAGGAGGAGGGGCAACCCGTCGGAATAGACGGCGAAGGCCGCGGTTACATTGCCCCGTACAGGGCACAAGTCAACCTGTCCGGCACGCACTTGCCGGCGGATTTCGTCAAGGACACCGTGCACAAGTTTCAGGGGCGCGAATGCGACGAGATCGTGTTTTCCACGGTGCTCGACAAGAAACGCTACAACCAGGCGCGTACACGCCTGGATTTCGTCGACGACCCCCGCATGATCAACGTGGCCGTTTCGCGGGCCAAACATCGCTTCACCCTGGTGACCGGCGACGAGGTGTTCACGGACAACAATGGGCACATCGCCGCGCTGATTCGCTACATCAGTTATTACGCGCAAGACGAGCAGATCGTGCGCGCGCCCGTGGTGTCGGCATTCGACTTGCTGTACCGCGAGTACGACCAGTCTCTGGCACGCCTGGACGCCCGCTTGCGGCCCGAGGATTCACGCTACAGGTCCGAGCAGATCGTGGCACAGTTGCTGCGCGAAGCGCTGTCCGCCCCGGCGTGCCAGGCATTGAAGTACCACACACAGATCCAGCTGGATAAGCTTGCATCGCCGGTTGGCCTCAGCTGGACAGAGCCGCAGCGAGCGTTCATGCGGCGCGCCAGTTGCGATTTCGTGATCTATTTCAAAGTGGGCAAGCAACCGATAGGGGTGATCGAAGTCGATGGCGGGTATCACGACCACCCCGTACAGGCAGCTCGGGACGCCATGAAAAACGAGATTCTGGCTAGAAGTGGCATTCCCATTCTGCGGCTGCGGACCGTTGAGAGTGATATTGAGCGCAGAATTGGCGACTTTATCGGGCAGTGGGCCAGTCCTGCAGATGGCGCATAAGCACTGGGGCAGAGGCCCTCAGATACTGAGGGTCTGCCCCCAATTGATCCGGGCAAGGAACCGATTGCGCCGCTGAATGAAGATCGCAGCAGCGGGATCGACTTCCCTAAAGAGATGTGCGAAGCCGTGCGTGCAATGCAGCCGCAGCCGCAGCCGCAGCCGCGTGGCGGGTTGGGCGCGGAGTTTGTCGATGATCTCCACAGTCGTTGCGCAGAGACGCAAGGAAAGTGATGTCGAGTAACAAATCGGCCCATTGAAAGGAATCATGTATGACCGCCCCTTCACCTGCTCACACCCTGAGGGCATTGCCTGATCTTGATTACTATCACAGCCGATCGGTGCTGCTGCCTGTTGAAATAACCACTCTTGATGCCTGGAACTGCATGCGGGCCAAGCCGGGACTGGTCATGCGACTGGCGTTTCGAACGAGGGATGCGATTTCCTCGTTAGTTGGCGTGAAGCGCATCGGCGGTTTCTCTGGCGCCCGTCGAGAGGCAATACAGGCTGGCGAAAAGCTGGATTTTTTTCTGGTGGAGCATAGTGCACCCGACGTGCTCGTTCTGAGCGTAAGAGACCGACATCTGGATGTCATGATCTGCCTGTCGATAACAGATCATGTGTTCACAATCACATCGTCTGTCGTAACGCATAACGTCTTTGGGCGCATCTATATGTTGCCGGTGGGCGTAGTCCATAAGGTGCTGATCAATAGGGACCTCGAGCGTCTCAAGCGGAATACAGGCGCCGCCCAAATGTAGTTAACGGTGCCAGCGCCGGCACAGCTACTGTGGGGCAGAGGCAGACGTTGACGGTGGAACGAGTAGAAGCAAGAAGATTTGGAGTGGAACCATGCAATGCACCTGCAACGGTAAAGACAACCTGGTAGATATCAGTCAGCGTTACACGGCGTTTGTCGCAGGAATGCGCTGCCTGGCAACGGGGGACTGGATCAAACTATTGCAATGTCCCGGGTGCGGGCAGTTTTGGCGAGCGGATGAGTGGGATAAATATCAAACCCTGTACGCCCGCAAACTGGACTCGCCCGAGGGCTGGGAATCAGCTGAAATGGAATCTTTGATAAAGCTACGCATCGTCGAGAATCATGGCGGTCTGGGTACATCTGCTTGTCTGGCGAAGGACTGCCAGCAACCTGTACTCAAGGAAAGAGCCTATTGCGTTGACCACTTTTATGAAACCGGAGCAAGAGCATGAACTGTTGGAACTGGCCAGTAGAGCGGGATTAAAGGACAGGTCACGTTTTTCTGAATGGGGTCTTCCCTGAATTTTCCCCAGCCACTCAACCCTTCAACGACATCGGCTTGTCCCCACCCGGCGGCAAACCAAACAGCTTCCGCACCCGATTAAGAAACGCCCCATAGGGTCGCCCCAGAGCCAGCATCATCACGGCCGCACCCAGTGTGCCGCGCACCAGACCTTCGCCCGATGCACCACTGAAGGCAATGATCGCGGCATAGATCGGCACCTGAAAACTGACCAGCGCGATGCTGTCCCATAACAACCTCGACACCCGAGCCTGACTGGCGCGCTTCATTAACCAATCGCGCCAGATACCGTAAGGTCTCGCGACCGGAATCATCAGGGCGGCTCCCAACAGGCGCGCGTGCAGAACCTGATCCCACGTCATGCCGGCAATCAAACGTTCATTGAGGATGCCGGTGGTGGTGAAAAACACGATCAGCGCCGTGGTGTCTGCCAAGAAGGCAGTCCGACGTGTTGGGCTTTGCAGGCGTGGCGGCACCTCAATTCTCCTTTCATGGCTTCAGCTTTCCTCAGCCAAACGCCGACACTTCATCGTGCTGTGACAGCGGCTGCACGGCGAGGTGCGGCGATTCGCCGAAGTACTCGATCAGCAGATCAGTGAGCACGCGGATCTTGCGCGCGGGATGCGGGCCCGGCGCGCGGAGGAGGTAGGCGCCGGCCGGGGGCGGTGGATGGTTGGTCATGATCGGCACGAGTGCACCCGAGGCAATGTGTTCGTGGGTGAGGCAATCGGGCAAGTAGGCGACGCCGAGGCCGGCAGCTGCGGCTGCGGCGAGGGCCGTGCCGTTGTCAGCCTTGAAGCGTCCTTGCGGGCGAACCGTGATGACCTTGTCAGCCGCCATGAATTGCCAGGCTTCGGTGCCTTGCATGAGCGCCTGATGAGCGTGCAGTTCGTCCGGGGTTTCCGGGGCGCCGTGCGCTTTGATGTAGTCGGGGCTTGCGACGAGCTTGGTGTAGACCGGGCCGATACGCCTCGCGATCAAGTTGGAGTCCTGCAGATAACCCACGCGAATGGCGCAATCATAGCCCTCGGTAATCAGGTCAACGAAGCGATCGCTGTAGCAGGTCTGCATGTGCAACTGAGGATGACGGCGAGCCATTTCCGCCAGCACCGGGGCGAAGTGTGTCGGCCCGAACGACAACGGCACTGCTACGCGCAAGCGACCGCGCAGGGCGCCGGCGGGCAGGATGGTTTCCTTGGCGATGTCGATTTCGCTGCAGACTCGGGCGGCGTAATCGCGGAACGTCGCGCCGGCCTCGGTGAGTGATGCCCCGCGCGTCGAGCGTGCTAGCAGTTGCACGCCGAGTTCGGCCTCAAGCCGCGCCAGCCGGCGGCTGACGATTGATTTCGAAACCCCGAGCCGCAGCGCTGCCTGTGAAATGCCCCCGGCATCGGCCACTTCGACGAAGGTTTGCAGTTCTTCGATATCCATTCTCGCGTTCCCCTTGGCGCGACACAGTTCGCCTCGGGATGCTACTACTGCCGCGAACAGGGGAACAGCACAATGGGTTTTCCAGGCACGGCGTCACTCGCGTGCATTCTGGAACCCTTAGCCGCACGGGCTCCGGCCGTTTCACCCGCGTGCGTTACCCATACAAAAGGACCTGCAAATGGCAAGCGAACCCATCCGTAACCCGCACACCGATCAACTGCTGACGCCCGACAATTCAGCGTTGATCATCATCGACTATCAACCGGTTCAGGTGTCCTCGATCCGCTCGATGCCACGGGATGAACTGGTCTTCAATATCACCAGCGTTGCGAAGGCGGCGCTCAACTACAACCTGCCGATCATCCACTCGACCGTCAATGTCGCGACCGGCCGCAACAAACCGCCGATTCAAGAGTTGCAAGCGGTGCTCGGCCATCTGCCAACCTATGACCGCACGTCGATCAACAGTTGGGAGGACACCGGGTTCAAGCAGGCAGTCAAAGCGCTCGGGCGCAAGAAACTGATCATGACCGCGCTGTGGACCGAAGCCTGCCTGACCTTCCCGGTGCTCGACGCCATTCAGGAAGGCTATGAAGTTTACGTGCCGGTCGATGCGGTGGGCGGCACGTCGCTCGCTGCGCACGAGGCGGCGTTGCGCCGAATGGAACAGGCGGGGGCGAAGCTCATCAGCCGGGTACAGATGTACTGCGAACTGCAGCGCGACTGGGCGCGCGAGGTGACCGTGCCAGGCTTTATGGGCGTGTTCGAAAACTTCGATGGCTTCAACGCTGAAAAGGCGCTGGAGGCGGCGGGCAACAAGGCCTGATTCACGAGGTGTTGCTGAAGGTGGCGTGGGCGATAGCCGGCGCTGCCTTCATTTGGCCTGTTTCAACGCTTGAAAATAATCTGAACCGCTGTCGGAGCCGCTCGCCTAATGATTAGCTTGTGGTCAATCGCACAGGCGATGTGTCAATAACGGCACACTCCGAGAGGTGGTCAACGTGGCTAAAGACGAAAAGAAAAGCAAAGACAAAGGTGACGCTTCGAAAGCCAGCAAGGACTTGAAAGACAAAAAGTCATCACCTGAGAAGAAATCAGCGGCAGCCTCAGCGCTTTCAAAATCTTCCGACAAGAAGGACAAGAAAAAAGACGCCGAGCCGAAGAAGTCGGCGAAAAAAGCCGATAGCAAGCCAGAGAAGGCCAAGGATTCGAAGAAGGCTGATAAGCCGGCCAAAAAGAAAAAGTGATCTTGAAGGCAAGAAAAAACCCGGCAATTCGAGCCGGGTTTTTTATTGTCTGCTTTTCGGGGCCTCAGAGCGCTGCTTTCATCTGCAAACCAAACACCAGTGCATTGTCGATGTCCTGCCCGGAAAACGCGCCCGGCTCGATGATGTACTGCACATTTGGGCGCAGGGTCAGCCAAGGCGTGGCCTGATAACCGTAGCCGAGTTCGATCAGTTGCTCGGCGCTGTCCAGGTTCGGCAACGCCGTGCCGTTGTTCAATGCGGCGTCCTGCAGCACGTCACGGCTGCGCGGGTTCGGCACGGCGCGTCCGTAACCCAGGGCGACGGTGTCACGCGGGCGACCTTCGAACGGTTTGTACAAAACCACCCCGGTGCCATACCACTTGCTGAACGGCGACGCCGCTTCGCTGGCCGCCGAGTATTGGCCGAAGGCATGCAGGCTGCGGCCTTCGGAAGTTGGCGAGTTCCAGACCGCCTGATCGATCAGCAGATAATGACCGCCGCGACCGGACACTTCTTTGTCGCTGCCGATGCGTTTTACGTCGGAGCTGTCGTAGTAGTAGCCGAGCTTGTATTCGCCAGGCAGCTCGCCCGCGTGTTTGTAAACCAGCTCGATCGGCACCACGGTGCCGGTGGTGTGTTTTGGCCCGAGGTGCCAGGCACGGCTGGAGTTGCCGTTGCTTTCCGGGTCGACGTTGAACGCGGCCACGCGCAGTTGCCAGGAAGACGACAAGTCGTATTTCACCCGCACACCGAGGCGCGCATTGGGGTAGTTGGTCCAGCCGCTGCCGCCGGACATGTTCAGCGGATGGCCGCAGAAACCGGCGTTCATGAAGTTGCACAGAATGCCGCTGTCGAGGCCGCCGAGGTCGTTGCCCATGGCCATGTAGCCGAGTTTCACATTGAGTGCTGGAGTGAACAGCGTGCGCTCGTAACTCAGTTCGGTCAGGCGCGTGTACAGGCCACCGTAGTTTTCCTGGATCGGCAGACGGTTGCCGACCAGATCTTCCGAGGCGCTGTTGCCGCGACGATCGTTGATGGTCAACTGGACCTTGCCGGCATTGTCGACGCCGTACAGTTTGCTCAGGTCGAACTGCACGCCGAGCTTGATGTTCTGCGAGTAACGCGCCGAGCGATGCAAACCACCGTCGGCGTTGTAGGCCATTTCGCCGCTGTAGTCGCCGGTGAACTTGATGCCCTGTTCATCCATCTGGTGACGCAAGCCACCCCAGTCACCAGTGAGGGTGCTGCGGGTCAACAAATCGGAATCGTTGTCGGCCAGCGCGGGGAGGGCGGTGGTGCACGTCAGGCCCAGCAACAGGCCTTTGAACAGGTCGGAACGGGAAAAACCAACAGCCGATAGCATGTAAATCTTCCTGCAAAAAACATGAGCAATAGGGGGAAAGCAGCGCGGCACCCGAAGGTGCCGCGCTTTACGTGAACACCATGGTTTACGGCAGGGCGTAAGCCATCACGTAGTCGCCGCGATCGGTCGATTGACGCGCACCACCGGCGGTGATGACGATGTATTGCTTGCCGGTTTTCGGCGAAACATAGGTCATCGGGCCACCTTGGCTGCCGACTGGCAGACGTGCTTTCCAGACTTCTTCGCCGTTGCCGCTGTTGAACGCGCGCAGGTAGAAGTCCTGGGTGCCGGCGATAAAGATCAGGCCACCCTGGGTCGACAGGGTGCCGCCGAGCGTTGGCAGACCAATCTTGATCGGCAGGTGCATGCGGATGCCCAGTGGACCGGTGTCTTCAACGGTACCGACCGGAACCTGCCAGGCGACTTTCTGGGTTTTCATGTCGATCGCAGTCAGCGTGCCGAACGGTGGTGCCTGGCACGGAATGCCGGCTACCGACAGGAAGCGGTTTTTGTTCACGGCGTACGGCGTACCTTTCAGCGGCACGGCGCCCATACCCGTGTTCAGCGCTTCGCCGCCACCAGCAGCCTGGCCTTTGTTCTGCGACGGGATCATCTGAATCCACAGGCCCAGACGCATGTCGTTGACGAAGATAAAGCCGTGTACCGGGTCAGTGGAGATGCTGCCCCAGTTCATGCCGCCCAGCGAACCCGGGAAACTCAGCGATTTATCGGTGCCCGGCGCGGTGTACAGGCCGTCGTAGCGCATGCCTTTGAAATCGATGCGGCAGAGCAACTGATCGTACGGAGTAGCGCCCCACATGTCCGATTCGGTGAGGTGCTGTGCGCCGATTTGCGGCATGCCCAGCGATTTCGGCTGGGTTGGCGAGTACGGTTCGTTCGGGATGTTTGCCGCTTTGACTGGTACTTCTTTAACGTCGGTCAGCGGTTTGCCGGTGGCGCGGTCGAGCACGTAGATCTGCCCGGCCTTGGTGCCGATGACCACGGCCGGTACGGTTTTGCCGTCCTTGGTGAAGTCGATCAGGCTTGGCTGCATCGGCAGGTCGAAGTCCCACAGATCGTTGTGCACGGTCTGGAACACCCAACGCTCTTCACCGCTGGTGGCGTCCAGCGCGAGGATCGAAGCGCCGTAGGTGTGATCGAGTTTGCTGCGCTCGACACCATAAATGTCGGTAGACGAGCTGCCCATCGGCAGGAACACGGTGTTGGTCGCCGGGTCGTAGGACATCGGTGCCCAGCTGTTCGGCGTGCTGCGCACATAGGTGCTGCCGTCTGCCGGCGCCTTTTTATCCTGCGGGTTGCCCGGGTCGAAGGCCCAGCGCATGGCGCCAGTCATCACGTCAAAGCCACGGATCACGCCGCCGGGCATGTCGGTCTGCACGTTGTCAGCCACGCGACCGCCAACCACCACGGTGGTGCCGGCCATCAGCGGAGCGGAAGACAACTGATAGTAGCTGTCCGGGACATCACCCAGACCGGCCTTCAGATCGACCTGGCCATTGTTGCCGAAACCCTGGCAGAACTCGCCAGTGTCAGCATCAACCGCGATCAAACGGGCATCGATGGTGTTGGTCAGCAGACGGCGCTGGCAGTTGGCGGCCGGCGCTGGTTTGGCTTCGATGATTTTCGAATTGGCTGGCTGAGCAATGGCAGCGCTGGCGTCGAAGTAGGCCATGCCACGGCAACGCTGCCAAACTTTCGACTGGGCGTTGATCGCGTTCTTCCACAGCTCTTTACCGGTGTCGGCATCAAGGGCGATCAGGTTGTTGTGCGGGGTGCAAATGAACACCTTGTTGCCAACCTGCAGCGGAGTGAGCTGGTCTTCAGCGCCATTGCCATCGCTCTCGGCGACGTCACCGGTGTGGTAGGTCCACGCGACTTTCAGTTTGTCGACGTTGGCGCGATTGATCTGATCCAGCGCGGCGAAGCGGCTGCCACCTTCGGTATTACCGTAGTGCGCCCAGTCCTTTTGCGCCTTGTCCGGCTCGACCGGGGTCAGGCCCGGGCCAGTGCCGGTGGCGGCAACGGTCGGGTGCGCGACGAACATGTTGCCAGCCGCCACGGCCACGCCGACCGCCAGCACCGCAGCCACGGCGTAAGCGCCGCGACCTGCAACACTGCCGTTGGCACGCTTGAGCAGAGGATAAACCAGCGTCACGACCAGGCCGATCACGCTGAACATGAACAGGCGCGAGAACACCGGCCAGAACACCAGCCCGGCATCGCTCACTGCCCAAATCGCTGTTCCAACCAGAAACGCGGCAAACAACCAGGCACCGGCTGGCTTGTAGCGCGCGATCAGCAGACCGGAAACGGCCATGACCAAGCCACCCACCAGGAAGTACCACGAGCCTCCCAGGCTGACCAACTTCACGCCGCCCGCAGCCAGCGCCAAGCCGAGCAGGGCGATGACGACGCCCAGCCCGACCAGAATGAATTTTGATATGCCCGAGAGGCGTTGACTCTGCTTCACGTTGAATGTCCCGTTGAAATGAGGAGGGCATTATATAGTTAGGTAACTACCTAGTTAAATCACTAATTCAGTAATAAAGCGTTGTTGGATTTTTGATAACCCGCTTGGGCCGCAAATGGCGCTCTAACAGGCTTCAGCAGAGCTTTTGAAAACCTGCAAAAGACGCCGTTTTGTCAGAAAAAATCATGGTTATGACAGCATTTCTATTTTGCTGTTTTCAGTCAGCCAACAACGTTCAACTGACGCACGGCCCTAAAACCAGCTTAGCGGGTACGCGACAAATGGCGCGGCCCCGCTCGTTACCAGTTGAAGTGCGTGGTTCGAGTCATACGGGCGTAGTGAGCGAAAACGGAATGCGCAGCTCTTCGACAGGCCCTGAATCGCGCCCGCACATTTCGTCGTGCACGCATTGCTGCACCAGTACGCAGGGAAAGGCCGGCACGGTCTGTAGCAAGTCCCGCAGGTGGGTGATCGAACGCAGGTGCATCGGCTTGGCCGCGTCATCCAGCAGGGTGAACTGGCCGTGATCCAGGCGGATCCGCGCCAGATAAAAACCACCTTCGAGCGACAGCAGCTCCAGTTCGCGTATTTCACTGTTGGCCGCACGTTCGGTGAGGGCTTGCAGGTTCATGCTTCACTCCTTGCCTACCAGGGTAGGCGTTCTCCATCGTAGGCAAAGAAATGGCCGCTGTCGGCCGGCGTCAACTGGTCTATCAAGGTCAGTAACTGTTCAGCGGCAACGTCTGCCGGACGGGCGCTGGAGGCGCTGCGAAAAGGTTGCGACAACCCCGACACCACCGTGCCCGGGTGCAGACTGAGCAAGCGACTCTGCGGGCGCGTGCGTGCCAGTTCGATGGCGGCGGTCTTGATCAGCATGTTCAGCGCAGCCTTGGAGGCGCGGTAGGCGTACCAGCCGCCCAATCGGTTGTCGCCAATGCTTCCGACCTTGGCCGAAAGCATCGCCATCGCTCCCCGAGGATCGAGCAGTGGCAGGAAATGACGCAACACCAATGCCGGTCCCAGCGTGTTCACTTGAAATACGGCTTGCAGCGCCTCCGGCTCGATCGCGCTGAAGCTTTTTTCCGGCTTGATCCCGTCACGATGGAGCAGACCGGCCGCGTGGATGATCAGTTGATACGGCGCTTCGCCTGCCAGTTCGGCGGCGGCGCTGGCAATCGTTTCAGGTCGTTCAAGGTCGAGCGCGGGGAGCGTACGGCGCCCCAGCGCGCGAACGCCGGCACAGCGCGGATCCTGTTTCAGCCGTTGGCAAAAGGCTGTGCCGAGGGCGCCACTGGCGCCGATCACCAGCGCGCGATAACCGTCGCCGAGCGAGGCCAGGGTCAATGCGCGGTTCATTCGCTGACTCCGGCACCCTGGCGACGGAAGAACAATGTCACCTGTCCGACCTCTACGCCGAATTTGGACATGCTGGTGCGGTTAATCAACGTGTCCTCGTCCATCAAGTACATCCAGTCGTCCATGCTCATTTCGTAAGTCGAGTCATCGACCGGCAGGTTCAGGCGATAACGCCAGTGCAACGTGTTGCCCGCGACCTGGCCCTCGGCGACACCCACCACGTCAGCCGCGCGACCGCTCCAACGCCCCTGGCCTTCAGGCGTGAGGGTCCAGACGCGGCGTTGGCGGGTGCCGTCGCTGTACAGGAAGCGCTCGTCGAGAATCAGGTTGTTGCCCTCACGCCGGCTGACGATGTTGACCTCAAAACGCTTGGCCACCTCACCGCTGCGCTTTTGAAACATCCCCCAGGCTTTGACGGGCTGGCTGAAAAAACGCTGCAGGTCCAAGGCCGGTTGTTGGTCGGCATAACGGGCAACATCCATGCTGCCGCAGCTTGCGACGCTGAGTGCCAGTGTCAGTAACAGCAGAAATCGGGTCATTGCCTAACTCCCTGAAACGCACGAGTGAAGAGGGTGAGATTCGAACTGTCGGCTTGTACAGTGACTGTCCTCTGTATAGCTTTATCGCCGCCCGATCAGTTGCAGAAATTCCTGCCGTGTCGTCGAACTATCCCGGAAAGCCCCCAGCATCACGGAGGAGGTCATGACCGAATTCTGCTTCTCAACGCCGCGCATCATCATGCACATGTGCCGCGCTTCAATGACCACCGCCACACCGGCGGCATCGGTGATCTGCTGAATGGCGTCGGCAATCTGCCGCGTGAGGTTTTCCTGGATCTGCAGGCGCCGCGCGAACATGTCTACCACCCGCGCGACCTTCGACAGCCCCAGGACCCGGCCGGTGGGGATGTACGCGACATGTGCCTTGCCGATAAAGGGCAGCATGTGGTGCTCGCACAAGGAATACAGCTCGATGTCGCTGACGATCACCATTTCATCGCTCTGCGACTCGAACAGGGCACCGTTGGTGACGTCTTCCAGGCTCATCGTGTAGCCATTGCACAGGTACTGCATCGCTTTGGCGGCGCGCTGGGGTGTGTCCAACAGACCTTCGCGCTCGGGGTTCTCACCGACGCCGACGAGAATTTCACGGTAATGGCTGGCTAATAGTGGGTTCATTCAAGGTGCTCGCGGCAGTGCTGTGCGTGAGGCCAATCCATAGCGAAAGAGTTGTACGCAATGAAGTGCTTTGTATAGGTTTTATTGAAGATAGGCTGAAAAAAATCACCTGACAATGAATCGGCAATCTTTTTTATGCAGATGCGAAAACCTCACATCGCAAAATGTGAGGTGGCGCGAGGAGCGGGAAGGGGGGGATGACAGTGAGCGCTACGGCAGAAGCAGGAGCACGGGGCACAACCGAGCGATGTCGTGCGGCGTTCTGATTGATTTGGAAACCGTCAGACATCCTGACGGTTCCCGATTGCCGCACCTCAAGCGTTCTCTGCAAGCCTGCGCACGTCACCCAGGGAGTCACGCTGCATCGACTGCAGGTTCTTCTCGATGGTTTCGCACAGCGCTTCCATCTGAATCTGATGCTCGCTGTGGCGAAACGGACTTTGCAGATCGGTGCCGATGCGCTCGATGGCCAGCAGCATAAAGCCCACCACGGTCGACGCCAGCGGCGTGAACCAGCCCAGGGATTCCACTAGTCCGATCGGTACGATCAGGCAGAACAGCGAAATAAACAGCCGCGGAAAATACACATAAGGGTAGGGCAGCGGCGTATTCGCAATCCGCTCCATGCCACCCTGGCTGTTGGACAAGTCCACCAGCGTCGATTCCAGCCGCGCCAGGCGAATGCTGTCGAGGCGCCCGGCCTTGTATTCCCGAGCGAGCAAAGTCGCCGAGCCAGTGAGGATGTCGTTGGCAAAGTTATTGGTGGTGCCGCTGCGGGCGAACTCTTCGGCGGGAATGAACGCGCGGACTTCCTCAGGGCAAGGCTGGCCTTGCAAATGCGCTGCGAGGCAATTCACATAGGCGACGTGGCGGCGTAATAGAGTCGACTTGACCGGATTGACCTCGTTGTCAGCGTCATCCAGCAACGTCAGCACCTGCCGGGCGAAACTGCGCGAATTGTTGATCATCGAACCCCACAGCGTCCGTGCTTCCCACCAGCGGTTGTAGGCGCTGCTGTTGCGGAAACTGATCAACACAATCAACGCCGAACCCAATAAAGTCAGGGGCATGAGGGGTAAATTCAGCTTGGTGTTGAGAAACAACATGAAGTCGACAGTGACAGCGATGTCCCAGAGCAACAGCCAGAACAAGGCCCAGCCGACGTAGCCCAGCGTTTTGATGATCAATCGGTATTTTCTGACGATGGCAGCTTTCAAACGGAAACCTCGTGGCGAGCGGTAAGCGTTAACGCTTTAGCTCGGACGCTGTTTTCGGGGGAAAGGTTCGCTCATCGATGCAGCGCCCGAGTGATCACCGGCAAAGACGTTACACGCTATGTGCTCGATACGCCTGGCACATCCATATTGATCTTGCGCCAGCAAGCTTCCGACAGACTGTAGACCGAGAACGCCATCAGCCCCAGGGCTATTACCATCAAGATCAGCCAGCCAGCGGGTAGATTCTGCAGCGCATCGAGCGCTTCCTTCATACCCGGGGGATCCATGGCCTGATAGGTAGAGCCGCTGATTGCCAGGAGCAATGCGATCTCGATAAACACGACGCCGCGCGCGATCAGGCCAAACCGCGAGACCGGGCGGACGTAGCGCATGACCTCTTCGTCGGCCTCGAAATACTTCTCGAACGACGCTTTCCAGCCCTTGATGATGTGAGCAATGCCTACACCGAGCGGCACGAGGGCGATCAGGTACACCAGCCAGTTCGAATGTTCCCAGGACAGAAGATTCGCCAGCCAGTCTTTGGTTTGTCCTGCGGAATTGCCCGAGCTTTTAATCCCGCTGATGAGCAGGCCCAATGCAAAGAACGCCAGAGCACCGTTGACCAGACCTCCCACAAACAACCCTGTGCGGATCACCAGACCTTTGAGTTTTGTGCCGTGATGATCGACATCACGCGTTGCCTGCAGGACACGCCAAGCGGCAAATGCGAGCAGTCCCGCCACGACAAGTCCAACCAGAAAATAGCCGAATGGCTGGCCTAACAAGGCTTCCAGACTCTTGTGGCTGTCCTTCGGTTTAGTCGAATCCTGGGCTGCCAGCAACGCAAAGATACCGATGATCAGATAAAGCATTCCTCGGGCGGCATAGCCTCCCCGAGCGAGGAGGACGAGGTTGCGTTGCGCGGACATGGGGGTATTCCTGAGAGGTTATAAGAGAGCAGACCCTTCTTGCCGGGAGGGGTTCTATGACCTGTCGAAGAACGCCGTGAGCGGATTTCCATAGATGACTCAGCAATAGCCGGAATCGTCATTTGATCGAAACAACGACCTTGCCCTTGGCGCGTCCCTGCTCGACGTATTTCAACGCCTCTGCAGTAGATTCAAAGGGGAACGTTCGATCAATCACCGGTTTGATGATGCCGGCCTCGACCAGTGCGCTGATCTGCTGCAGTTGGGCGCCGTTGGCGCGCATGAACACGAATGCGTAATTGACGTCCTGCTTGCGTGCCTTGCGCCGAATGCCGAGGCTCAACAGGCGCATGACCTGCTGCAAGGGCCAAGACAAACCTTGCTCCTGTGCGAATTGCGCGGTGGGTGGCCCAGAGATGGAAATCAGCTGGCCACCGGGCTTGAGCACCTTGATTGACTTCTCCAGGACATCAGAACCGAGGCTGTTCAACACCACGTCGTAGCCGTGCAAGACACTTTCGAAGTTCTGCTGTTTGTAATCGATCACCACGTCAGCCCCTAGCGCCTTGACCCATTCGACATTCGCGGTGCTGGTGGTTGTGGCGACAAAGGCACCGAGGTGTTTGGCAAGCTGAATGGCAACGGTGCCGACGCCGCCGGAGCCGGCGTGAATCAGTACTTTCTGGCCTTTTTCCAGCTGGGCGGTTTCGACCAGCACTTGCCAGGCGGTCAGTGCCACCAAGGGCAGGGAAGCAGCCTGTGCCATGTCGGTATTGGCCGGTTTGAGGGCAATCGCATTTTCGTTCACGGCGATCAACTCAGCGAAGGTGCCGATTCGTGCTTCGGGTGGGCGAGCGTACACCTCGTCTCCCGGTTTGAAGCGTGTCACTTGCGTGCCGACTTCAGTCACCACGCCTGCCAGATCGTTGCCCAGAATCAATGGAAACGCGTAGGGGAGGATCAACTTGAATTCGCCGGTGCTGATCTTCGAGTCCAGCACGTTGACGCTGCTGGCATGGACCTCGATCAAGACGTCGTGAGAACCCACTGCCGGGACCGGCGCGTCGCCGATGCGCCCGGTGTGTTTGCCATAGCGATCAATCAAAAAAGCTTTCATCGAGGTGCGGCTCTTGTCGGTGTACGGATGGTAGTCGGTGCGTTGCGGATTCGATGCAGCGCCTTGTGACTGCATCTAATCTGCCGCGCATGCTCGCTAGCTGAGGATCACTCTGGCGTCTGGTAGCGCTGGGCAACCTCAGATTGGCGGATTTGCCCGATAAGGCCCAGCCGTGCGCCCTGCAAGGCATCCCAGCGCTCTGCTTCGTGCAGCGGCGGAATGGTCACCGGTTCGCGACGATCGAAGCCGACGAGCGCAGCATCCACCAGATCACCCACCTCCATGATTTCGCTCAAGGTGTTGATGTCGACGCCGGAGCGATCCCAGATTTCCGTGCGTGTGGCGGCCGGCAACACGGCCTGCACGTAGACACCCTGAGGCGACAGTTCCAGGCTCAGTCCTTGGGACAGGAACAATACAAACGCCTTGGTCGCGCCGTAGACCGTCATGCCGAACTCCGGTGCGAGGCCAACTACCGAACCGATGTTGATGATCGCACCGTCACCGGCCTTGGCCAGGCGTGGAGCGATGGCGCTGGCAAGCCGCACCAGTGCGGTGGTGTTGAGGGCGACCAGTTGCGCCACTTTGTCGGTGCTTTGCTCGACGAAATGGCCGGACAGCGCCGCGCCGGCGTTATTGACGAGGACGCCGATACGGGCATCGTCGCGCAGGCGGTTTTCAACAGTGGTCAGATCGCCGGGTTGGGTCAGGTCCGCCGGGATCACATCGACGGCGACGTCATGCTCGCTGCGCAAGCGCGCAGCCAGTGCATCCAGGCGCGCCTGATCGCGGGCGACCAGCACCAGATCGTGGCCGCGTTGCGCAAAGCGTTCGGCGTAGACCGCGCCGATGCCGGTGGAGGCGCCAGTGATCAGAACAGTAGGGCGAGTGCTCATGGTTTATCTCTCTTTGAGGGTGTGAGAAGCAGAACGCGCTCAGCTTGCGCTGATGCTCGATTCAGCCAGCGGCGATTGATGTGGTTCCGTGCCCGTTGATGAAGATCGATGGTGCGAGCAATTAGGATGATGATCTAAATCTAAACTGTCAACGGTTTTGATTATGGCCAACATCTATGTATCATCGGACGCAGGATTTCCCCGGAAACACGAGGTATTGCACGTGAGAGTGACCAAGGCCCAGGCGCAGGCCAATCGAGAACACATCGTTGAAACCGCCTCAGAGCTGTTCCGTGAGCGCGGCTTTGACGGCGTCGGCGTGGCGGACCTCATGGCGGCCGCCGGTTTCACCCATGGTGGTTTCTATAAACACTTCGGGTCGAAAGCCGACCTGATGGCCGAAGCCTCGGCGTGCAGTCTGGCCAAATCGCTGACAGCCGCTCAAGCGCTGGATGTTCCGGGCTTCATCAACGTCTATGTGAACAGAGAACATCGCGACGGACGCGGCGACGGTTGCACCATGGCCGCGTTGGGCGGCGACGCGGCGCGTCAGTCGGCTGAGGTGAAAGCGACGTTTGCCGAGGGCATTGAGCACACCCTGCAAACCCTGGGCGAGAAATACCCGAGCGGGCCGGATGCCGAGGCGGGTGAGGGGCGCAAGCAGATGATCGACCTGCTGTCGCGGGCCGTCGGCGCGATTATCCTGTCGCGTGCCTGCCCGGATGATTCCGCGCTGGCAGACGAGATTCTTGAGGTATGCCGCGCAGAAATGCTCGCTTCGTTGCCGACCGAAAACGCCATCGCAGAGTAGCAGCGCGGCTCATTCGGCGAGCGCTTTGGCCCTGACGATGGAGAACGCTTGCGGCAGTTGGGCGCCATTCTTCGCCGCAAGAATCTCGGCCATCACGCTGACGGCGATTTCCGCAGGTGTCTTGCTGCCAATGTACAGGCCGATCGGCCCGTGCAGGCGTTCAAGCGACGCCTCGGTCTCGCCAAAATGTTCAATCAGGCGTTCGCGACGCAGCTGGCTGTTGCGCCGCGAGCCGATGGCGCCGATATAGAACGCCGGGCCGTGGAGCGCTTCGAGCAAGGCCAGATCGTCGAGTTTGGGATCATGACTCAAGGCGACGATGCAGGTGCGCAGATCGACCGCGAAGTCGCGGACCACGTCGTCCGGCATGCCGACAATGCGCTCCACACCGTCTACCGCCCAAGTCTCGATGTACTCGGGACGCGGATCGCACACCGCCACCTTGAAACCGTTGAACAAGGCCATGGTCGCCAGATACTCGGCCAGCGCGCCGGCACCGATCATCAGCATTCGATAGCCCGGCCCCAAGGTGTTGAGCATCTGCACGCCATCGAAGCTGAACTGTTCCGGCGTTGCGGTCGGTTCGAGCATCACCTGACCAGACTCCAACGCCAGACGACGGCGAACCAGTTGCCCGGCGTCCAGTTGCGTCAGCAGTTCATCGAGCGACTGCCACGCCGGGTTGAACTCAAGGATCAGTTCAAGCGTGCCACCGCACGGCAAGCCAAAGCGATGCGCTTCATCGGCGCTGACGCCATAGCGCACCACTTGCGGCGCGCTGTCGCTAAAAGCGCTGCCGCCATGGGCCGTGGTATAGCGATGGATCAGATCGTCCTCGATGCAGCCGCCGGACACACTGCCCACCACGCGACCATCGTCACGCAAAGCCATCATCGAACCGGTCGGACGCGGTGAAGAACCCCAGGTGCGCGCCACCGTGGCGAGCAATACACGCTCGCCAGCGGCAAGCCAGTCCCGCGCTGTGCGCAGGACCAGCAAGTCGATGCTTTCCATCAGTGTCTCCTCTTAGCGCATCTGCAGAATGATCGGGCTGCTGCTGGCCGGATCGGTGTGTTCACGCAGTTTGCCCACCGTCTGCGCATCAACCGCAGTGCTTTGGTTGCCCCAGGTGCTGCGCATGAAGGTCAGCACTTCGGCGATCTGCTGATCCGACAGCTGTTCACGGAAGGCCGGCATGCGATAGGCATCCGGCACGCCAGCCGCGACGACACGCTGCGAGCCATTGAGGGTGATGTTGATCGCCGAGGCGCTTTCCTTGGCCAGTGCAGAAGTCGCGCCGGCCAGCGGCGGCATCCATTCGGACTGGCCCTTGCCGTCCAGACCATGGCAGGAAGCACAGCGCGTCACGTAGGTATGAGCACCGGGCGAGTCGAGACGCTCCGCCGCCGAAACCGCTTGATACTGCCAAGGCTCGCCATCGCGCTGGCGGTCGCCAGGCAAGGACTTCAGGTAGTGGGCAATCGCGGTCAGATCGTCATCGGTCATGAACTGCGTGGAGTTGTTGAATGCTTCGGTCATCGAGCCGTAGACCACCGCATGTTTGTTGCGACCGGTCTTGAGGAACTGGACGATCTCCGGTTCGCTCCAGCGGCCCAGCCCGGTGTTGTGATCATCACGCAGGCTCGGTGCGTACCAGCCATCGAGCAAAGCGCCAGCGAGGTATGGCTTACCGGCCTCATCCAGTGCCTTTTCGTTGAACGCCAAACCGCGCGGCGTGTGGCAACTGCCGCAATGCCCGGCGCCTTGAACGAGGTAAGCGCCACGGTTCCAGCGTTCATCCTGCGAGGGTTTCGCCGCATAAGGCTCGGCGTCGACAAACACGCCATTCCACAGCGCAATCGGCCAGCGCAGGTTCAGTGGAAACGGAATCGCACTGGGGATGTTCGCCTGTTTCACCGGCGCCACGCCTTTCATGAAGAACGCATACAACGCTCGTACGTCGTCATCACTGAGTTTGGCGTAGGACGGGTAGGGCATCGCCGGATACAACCGGCGACTGTCGGGCGCCACGCCGTGGCGTACCGCCCGGTCGAAGTCCGCCAGGCTGTAGTGGCCAATGCCGGTTTCCGTGTCCGGGGTGATATTGGTCGCATGGATTGAGCCCAGCGGTGTGGCCATTTCCAGGCCGCCGGCGAACGGCGCACCGCCCGGCACGCTGTGACAGGCCACGCAATCGCTGAGTCGGGCGACGTATTCGCCACGGGCGACCAGTGCCGGATCGATGTCAGCAACGGCGATCTGATGGGTTTCCAGGCGCGAGACAGGCTCGCGAGTGACATACCAGGCCAGCAGGCCTGCCGCGACCAGGCACGGCACTGCCAGCCAGCCAGCGGTTCTTGCGAATCGGCTGTTATTCATGGACGCTCCGGCGCTGATCAAGTGAAGGTGTGTCGGCTCAAGGGCAGGCTACGCACCCGCTGACCGGTTAGGGTCGCCACCGCGTTAGCGACGGCGGGCGCGACCGCAGGCAGCGGCGGTTCACCGATGCCACCCATTTTTTCTCCACTCTCGACCACACGCACGTGGACCCGGGCCATCCGCGCAGGCGGCAGGATCGGGTACAAGTCGTAATTGCGCGCTCGGGGTTTGCCATCAATCCACACGGCTTCTTCCACCAGGGTTTGCGACAGCCCCAGCGCCACGGCGCCATTGACCTGCGCTTCGACAATCGCCGGGTTGACGATGCTGCCCGGATCAATCGCCTGCCAGATGTCGTGCACCTTGACCTGACCGTTCTCGATGGACACCTCGGCGATCACCGCCGTCTCTGTACCGAACGGCGAAGCCATGGCCACGCCGCGCGCACGTTTGCTGCCATCCTCGGCGGTAAACGGCCCGCGCTTCCAGCCTCCGGATAGCTCACCCACCGCTTGCAGCAGGGTGGTCAGTCGTTTGTTGTCGCGCAGCAAATGCAGGCGCAGGTCAAACGGGTCTTTGCCGCCCTTGTCGGCCAGTTCGTCGAGGAACGATTCATAGAAGAAGTCGTTGAGCGAATTGCCCACCGAACGCCAGTAACCGAGCATGGCCGGGCCTTTGACGTAGATCTGCGCGATGCGTTTGTTGGGGATCGCGTAGGACTTGCCGGACAAGCCTTCAAGCGCCGTCGGATCGAGCTTCTCGCCCTGTTTGCCGGCGAGGGCTTCGGTCGGCCCTTCGGTGGCACTGATCGCTTCGATTGCCAGCGGCCAGCCGTCGTTGTCCAGCGCGGCGCGGAAATTCACCGCAGCAACCGGGCGTAGCACGTCACGCAGGAACTCTTCTTCGCGACTCCAGATCAGTTTGACCGGGCGGCCAACCGCTTTCGCCAGCGCTATCGCCTGCGGATAGGGACTGGCCGAGTCGTAGAGGAAATGCCGGCCGAAGAACCCGCCTAGCAGCGGCGAATGCAAGGTGATGCGCGACGGATCCAGCCCTGTGCGTTTGGCAATGTCGGCACGGAACATGTCCGGCGCCTGATTCGGCAACCAGACTTCCAGCGAACCGTCCGGATTGAATCGGGCCAGCGCCGAAGGCGGCTCCAGTTGTCCATGGTTCAGGTATTGGTTGTGGTAAGTGGCGTCAATCCGCGTCTTGGTTTCCTTGAGAATCGCAGCCACGTCGCCTTCGTTTTCATCATCTTTGGCCGGGCCTTTATCTTCAGCGAGGCGCTTGAACCAGGCATCGCTGGAAAAGTCGGCGGGCATCGGCCGCACTTTGCTGTCGGCCGTTGGCTCTTGCCAGTCGACCTGAATCGCCTCGACCGCACGTTTGGCGTGCCACCAGCGCTCGGCGACTACCGCCACGGCACCCGGCAGACGATGCACGGAATGCACGCCTTTCATTGCCTTGACCTGCTCTTCGTTGCGCAGGTTGCCGACCGTCATGCCCAGGCGCGGGGCATGTTGCACGGCGGCATGGAGCATGTCGTCGACCTTCAGATCGATGCTGTACAGCGCCTTGCCGGTGGACTTGTCGTAAGCATCGAGGCGCTTCACCGGTTTGCCGATCCAGCGGAACTGGCTCGGATCACGCAGCTTCACGGAGGCCGGATCGGGAACCGGCAGATCCATCGCGCGTTCGGCCAGTTCACCGTAAGCCAGCGAGCGGCCCGACTTGGCGTGCACGACTTTGCCTGGCTCGGTGCTCAACTCGCTCACTGGTACGCCAAGTTGCTGCGCACCCGCCTGCAATAACATGGCGCGGGCAAGGGCGCCGAGGCGGCGCATCACCGGGTAACTCATGCGCACCGACATGCTGCCGCCGGTGATGCGCATGCCGTTTTCCAACACCACATAGGCTTCGCCGGGCGGCGCCGCTTCGACCAGGAAGGTCGCCGGGTCGGCATCCAGTTCTTCACCGACAATCTGCGCCATTGCCGTGAAAGTGCCTTGTCCGCCTTCCATGAACGGGCAGAGCAAACGCACGCGATTGTCCGGACGGATCTCGAGAAACGCCGGGACCTGCGTGCCGCGCTCAGCCGTCGCCGTTGCAACGGCAGCTTGCACGCGTGTCGCACCAAGCGGCAGACCGAAGCCGAGAACCAGAGCGCCGACGGCGGTGCCGGTGAGAAAACGTCTGCGCGAAACATTGATCGGTTCGTGCAGATCCAATACCGAGGCTTGCTGTGAAGGGTCGATACGAACGTTCATCACGCTTCTCCCTTGCCGGCCAGTTCATGCACGGCTGCATGAATCGCGTTGTAAGTGCCACAGCGGCACAGATTGACCATCGCCGCCTCGATCTGCGCATCACTCGGCTTGGGGTTCTGTTTGAGCAGCGCGGTGGCGGCCATCACTTGCCCGGACTGGCAGTAGCCGCACTGCGCGACCTGCAGATCGACCCAAGTCGACACCACCCGTTTGCCCACGTCATCGCTTTCGATCGCCTCAATGGTGGTGACCTCGCGGCCGACCACACCGGCCACCGGCGTGACGCACGAGCGCACCACATTGCCATCCACCAGCACCGAACAGGCGCCGCATTGCGCCAGTCCGCAGCCGTACTTGGTCCCGGTCATGCCCAGATCATCGCGAATCACCCACAGCAAGGGTGTATCGGCGTCGGCATCGACCTGATAGGTCTTCTGGTTGATTCGTAGTTCCATGATTCACCCGCTGATCATCGGTTGACGTGCATTGTTATGAGCGGTGACGCGCGGCGAGGCTCATCCGCGTTTTTCGTTTAATTCGCGACTGTGCCGAGCGCTTCTGCCTCGAATGGCTGCCCGCGCAATAGGGCGATGTCACGACTCGGCGCGGTGCCGAACAGCCGGGCATATTCGCGGCTGAACTGCGAAGGACTTTCATAGCCGACCGCAAACGCCGCTCGCGAAACGTCCAGGCGTTCTACCAGCATCAGCCGTCGCGCTTCGTTGAGCCGCAGCCATTTCTGGTACTGCAGCGGACTCATGCCGGTGAGCTGGCGAAAATGATGGTGAAAGGTCGGCGCGCTCATCTGCACCCGCGCGGCCAGATCGTCGATGCGCAGGGCATCTGCGTAGTTGAGCTTGAGCCAGTCAATCGCTTTGGCGATGCGGTAACCCTGGCCATCGACGGCCGTGATCTGCCGCAGCCGTGCGCCTTGGTCGGTGTGCAGCAAGCGATAGTGGATTTCGCGCAGAATCAGCGGCGCCAGCACCGGGATCGCCTCGGGTTCATCGAGCAATGCCAGCAGGCGATCAAGTGCGCCCTCCAGCGCGGACGACAGGCAGCCAATCGCGGCGCCCGTGCCCGTTGCTGGCTGCCGCTTGGCCGGCAAGCCGCTCTTGGTAATGACCTCAGCGAGCATGCCGACATCCAGCTTCAGTACGAGGCCGACACAGGGCCGCTCGGGGCTGGCAAGCATCACTTCGGAGTTGGCGGGCAGATCCAGCGAAGTCACCAGAAACCGTGAAGGGTCATAGCTGTAGCCCTCGCCACCGACCCACAAACGCTTTTCACCGCGACCGACGAGAATCAGGCTCGGTTCGATCATGCACACCACGGGCGGCGCTGGCTGGTCGCGACGAAACAGCGACAAGCCGGGTATGGCCGTGGCGAAGTCACCCGGCGCGCTCACACGCGGGTCAATGTGCAACGCCAAAGGCGATTCCTCGGGCAGAGGGGTTGGGATCATGTCGGGTCACTCCTGTTGACTGAACTCTAATCCGCGCGCGAGACGTTTCCTATCCATCACCCTGCATCGCCAGAGGATCAGGCAAGCATTCAAGAGGAATGCGCTAGGGAAGGGCCGGATTGACCGGGAGAATGTGTCTATCTGTTACAGGGGCAGTGCCCGAATGGGTTTCAAGCTGCTTGTCCCTGCGCATCACATCCACAGGTTTTTCGCACCACAGGTAGTTCCCATGACGTTTCCTTCTACAGATCCTTCTAAAAGAACCGGCGGCTGGAGCGCTGTGCTGGCCATGTCGCTGGCCGCATTCGCTTTGGTCGCTTCAGAATTCATGCCCGTCAGTCTGCTGACGCCGATTGCAGCCGACCTGCATATCACCGAAGGCCAGGCCGGGCAGGGCATTTCCGTGTCCGGTGCCTTTGCCCTGATCACCAGCCTGCTGATTGCCTCGGTCGCCGCGCGCATCGAACGCAAGAAATTGCTGCTGGGCCTGACCTTGCTGATGATCGTCTCCGGTACGGTCGTCGCGGTCGCGCCGGGTTATCCGTCATTCATGGTTGGGCGTGCGTTGATCGGGATAGCGATTGGGGGTTTCTGGTCACTATCGGCGGCGACTGCAATGCGTCTGGTGAAGCCTGAACAGGTTTCGCGAGCGCTGGCCATCGTCAATGGCGGTAACGCGCTGGCCACCGTAATCGCCGCTCCGGCGGGCAGCTTTCTTGGCTCGCTGATTGGCTGGCGTGGCGCATTCTTCTGTGTGGTTCCGGTCGCGGTGCTTGCCGCCGTGTGGCTGATGATCAGCCTGCCGTCGTTCAAGGCTGAGCGCCAGGCAAATAGCGGCAACGTCCTGCGCCTGATGAAGCAGCCGCCAGTTGCCTTGGGCATGGTCGCCGTCAGTGTCTTTTTCATGGGCCAGTTCATGCTGTTCACCTACCTGCGGCCCTTTCTTGAAGGCGTGACGGGCGTCAGTGTTTCAACGCTGTCCTTGATGCTGCTGGGGCTGGGACTGGCCGGTTTTATCGGCACCTTTCTGATCGAACGGTTTATGGGCCGCGGCCTCTACCGCACGTTGACCGTCATCCCGCTGATCATGGCGGCCATCGCGCTGGCGTTGGTCAGCTTCGGCAAATCACCGCTGCTCACCGCCATGTTGCTCGGACTCTGGGGATTGGTAGCCACGGCCGCGCCGGTCGGCTGGTGGACATGGCTGGCGCAAACACTGCCGGATGATGCGGAGGCCGGAGGCGGCTTGCTCGTGGCGATTGTCCAACTGGCAATCGCCGGTGGCGCAATTATTGGTGGTCTGGCTTTTGATTTGAGTGGTTATAAAGCTACGTTCGAGCTTAGTGCCGCGGTGTTGGTCGCAGCGTCTGTGCTTGCCTGGTTGGCGGGGCGCAATGCAACGGAGGTTCATCTTGTCGAGGCGAATGCGCCGGCGGGAGCTTGATGCCAATCTGAAATTGGGCGAGTGTAGAACATCAGTTTTCAGCATCTGTACTGGCGCAGCTCGTTGACCCAATAAAGCCAGACTTGACCGAGTCTTCGATCGCGAAAATTGGCGGTGCCCGCGGTTAAGCGGGCACTGCTTTCTATATGGGAAAAAGGCCTACACGCCTGCTTACCACTTGTAACTCACTTTGGCGGTAATCTCGCGACCCGGGTTGTAGAAGTTCGCCGTGCCGGAACCGACCACGTGCTGCTCATCGAACAGGTTGCTGAGGTTCACCGCAAGGTCGGTGCCTTTGGCGATCTTGTAGTTGAAGGCGGCGTCGAACAGCGTGGTGCCATCGCTTTTGCCGGAGTTGGCGGCATCGAAGTAATAAGAGCCGACGTAGCGCGCCCCCAAGCCAACGCTGACATCAGTGCTTGGCACGTCGTAGTAACTCCAGAGCGAAGCGGAATGCTTGGGTGCCGTGGCGAACTCATTACCCTTCAGGGAGCTGCCGTCGTACAACGAACCGCGCTTTACCTCGGACTCCATATAGGAATAACCACCGATCAGGTTGAGGTTCTGCGTCACCTGCGCTTTCGCCTCCAGGTCGAGGCCACGCGCCCGCGACTCGCCCACGGTCTGTTGCTCAATGATGCCGCTCGGCAGCACGACGGCGATGGTGACGTTTTCCTGAGTCAGGTCATAAACGGCTGCGGAGAACAGTGCGTCCATCCCCATCGGCGCATACTTCACGCCCACTTCGTACTGCCGGCCCGTCTGCGGTGTGACGCCAACCTGCGGCGGCGAGACCGATTCCACCATGCTGATATAAGTGGACACCTCGTCGTTGACGATATAGGTCAACGCACCTCGGTAGGAGGTTTCGGAGAAAGTGTCTTTCTCTGTGGATTGCAAACCTTTGCTGGTCAGGTCCATCGAGTCGTTGCGCACACCGCCGGTGACGATGAAACGCTCGTAGAACGACAGGTTCTGCTGAAGGAATACGGCCTTGGTGGTCGCGTCTCGCTTGTTGACGGCATACGGCGCGATTGAGCGTGAAACGCCTGTAAACACGGGGTTTGCAATGTCAATCGAGGTCGTCGGGGCGTAGACCGAGCTTTCCTTGGTGGTCGAATCGAGGTACTCCACGCCGACCAGGCTGCTGCTGTCGATGTTCTCGAAGCGGGCATCGTATTGCAGCATCAGATTGCCGTTGAACTGGTCGGCTTCGGTGTCCGTTCCAAACTGATAGCGGTCAACTGTAGTACCGACACGTGCGGCGCTGTCGCTGAGGTAAACGTAGCCAAAATCATCGGTCAACTTGCTGTAACGCAGATTGCTGCGCAGTACGAAGCCGTTGTCGAAGTCATGGGTGACGTTACCGCTGAGACTGGTGCGCTCGACATCGTGAAAGTTGTAGCTGGGCTCGCCATAAAACTTGCTGCGGTCGTATTCCTTGTCCAGCGGATAACCGCCACTGTTGGGCGAACTTTCGGTTTTCAGGTAGTCCAGAATCATCGTCGCCGACGTGTAATCCGTCGGTGCCCAGGTCAGGCCACCCATAAACAACTGGTTATCGTCCTGCGAGTGATCGTACTCGCGGTCGCTGTTTTGGCCTTTGGCAGTAAATCGGCCGGCCAAGGTTTTCTCGTCGTTCAGTGCATCCCCGACATCGATGCCTGTCTCGACATGGTCAAAGGAACCGTAGGTCACATAGCCTTGGCCAAACTGCTCGAATCGCGGCTGTTTGCTCACGAAGTTTACCGAGCCGCCAGGGTCCGCCGGGCCAAACAGGGTGGAGTTGGCGCCACGCAGAATCTCGATGCGCTCATAAGCGAATGGATCTTCGCGTACGCCGCGCATCGAACTCAGGGTCAAGCCGTCACGGTAAGTGGTGGCCTGGAAGCCGCGGATCTGGAAATAGTCATTGCGGTCATCCGTACCGTAGAAGTCAGTGATCACGCCGGGCGTGTATTGCAGCGCCTCTTCCGTGGTGCTGACGCTGCGTTGCTCCATTTCCTTGTTGGTAACAACTGATACCGATGCCGGTGTGTTGAGAATGCTGGTTGCCACTTTTCCGCCAACCCAGAGTTCCTTGGCGACCACCGAGTTGGCGTCGTCGTCGGCACTGACCCTGACCTTGGCATTGATGATGAGGGGGGCAAGGCGGTAGTCCTCTACATCCGTTGCGTCGAGTTCCAGCGGGCCGGCGGTCTTGGCTTGAGGGATCAGCAAGTAAGCATTCGGGCCTTGCTGTTCGATCTGCAATTGGCTCCCCTGCAGCAACGATGACAGCGCTGCCGACGTATCGAGCGAGCCATTCACGCCGGCAGTGGTGCGGTTCGCAACACTCGACGCGTCGAAGGAAAGACTGATGCCGGCCTCGCGCGCAAAGCGATCAAGCGCCGGCGCCAGTGGGCCGGCAGCGATATTCCACTGCTTGACTTGATTGCTGTGGTCAGCGCTCGACGTTTGCGCCAGCGATGGCAATGCGTAGCTGCTGACGATCAAACCCAACATCGCGCCCTGCAAGGCACGATTCAAGGGATGGCGCTGTAAAACCGGGGACGAACTCATTTTCTCGCTCCAAGAAAGGACATCGACAGACTGGCCTGTATTCCGGCCTTCCTTAGAGGTCGAACGATAATGAGAAACCACCTCATTATTTTTCAGGTGGTTTTGATGGACTCAGGTCGCAGCGGTCACGGTCACCCAGTAACGGGTTCGGTAATCGATGTGCAAGCGCAGTGACTGCGCGATCAATGCCAGGACCTGATCGTTGTCGGCGAGCTGGAAGGTGCCGGAAACGCGGCGATCCGCGACCTCTTCGGCGCAACGCAATACCCCGGGGCGATAACGCGACAACTCCACGATGAAATCCTTGAGGCGCATATTGCGCGCACTGATCACTCCGTCACCCCAGCTCCACAAATCGAGGCCGTTGTCGCTGAACGTTCGGGCGCTACTTGAGGTAAACAGCAGTTGATTGCCTGCCTGAACGCTGCGGCTCGCAGGACTTTGACTGGAGCCGGGGAACACCGTGACTGATCCTTCCTTAGCCGCGACCAGCGTGCCTTCGTCAAGCTCGCGTGCCAGAAAGCGCGAACTGTGAGCGCGCATGATCCCGTCACGTGATTGCACCCAGAACGGTCGCGCTTGCGGCGAGTGTTGATCCGGGCCGACATTCACGATGATTTCACCCCGTCGCAGGATGATCAGGCGTCGCTGGGCGTCGAAATCGCTGTCGACGGCGCTATCGCTATTGAGCTGGATAAGGCTGCCATCATCGAGTTGGAAGCGTCGTTGCTCGCCGGTGCTGCTGCGTTGCTGCGCAAGCATGGCAGGTACGGGTGTGTAATCCCGGCCAAGCCAGGCTGCCGTGCCAACGGTGGCCAATATGCCCAGTAGCTTCAGGCTGTCCCGCCGCCGCATTCCCTGATGGCTGCCATTAAGGGTTTGTCGCGCCAGTTGAGCGGGTACGCCGGCAAATTCATCCCCAAGCGTTTCCACACGCTGCCACGCCAACACATGCTCTGGGCGCTGCTGCAGCCAGTGCTCAAAAGAGTGCTGTGTTTGTTCGTCCGCTTGATTGAAGCGCAGGCGCACCAGCCATTGGATCGCCTGCTCAACAATGGCCGGATCCAGCGCCTGCGGCTCAGGCCTCGACATAACGCAAGCGATAGCAGTGTTGCAGGGCCGTGGCCAGATCGCGCTCAATCGTCGCGCGGGAAACACCGAGCTTTTCGGCTATTTGCGCGCACGTCAGACCGTCGAGCCGGGCGAATAAAAAAGCCTGGCGAACCCTTGGTTTAAGCAAACTGAGCATGCGGTCTATGCGCTCCAGCGCATCAAGAATCAGCAACCGGCTTTCTTCCGAGGGAACTTCGTGTTGAGGCAGCAACGTAACGCTTTCCAGGTAGGCACGTTCGAGTTCGCGACGACGATACTGATCAATCATCAGTCCGCGGGCGATACTGCTCAAATAGGCACGTGGTTCGCGCAAGGGGCTGGTCTGACGGGATTTGAGCAGACGTACGAAGGTGTCCTGCGCCAAATCTGCTGCGTTATCGCGACATCCAATGCGTCGGATCAGCCAGCCGTGTAACCACGAGTGGTGGGTGCGATAGAGCAGCCCTAGATCTGCAGTACCTAGCGTTTCATCGCTGCGCATCGAATCCCCGGAAAGTACATGATTGATAATTAATCGCATTCTACTCAGGCGACAGGCCTTAGGCAAATACGAGGCGTTCAGCGTTCGCATTGGCGCGAATGGCGTCAGCTTGTAGGGGCTGCGAGTGGAAAAAAGCGTCCAGCGTCTGGACGATTTGAACGCTAACCACCGGGCACTTTTTCGTACAGACCCTGGCCAGTAGAAGGCTGCTCAGTGCGCCAATGACGGTTGGGTAGCGACCGAGACAGTGAAGACCACGACAAACAGCACGACGACTCCCCAGAAAATCACCATGACTGTCAGCATGACGACCTTAAGGCCTTGATAAAGCCTGCGCAGCCAATGGCCTTCGGGGTTTGCTTCAGAGCGAGTTCTTAGTACGCCTTTCAAATAGAAGCCGAGGAGCGCCAATAGCGCGCCATCGATTGCCAGTGCAGGCAGACCGGCTACGGGGAAAATGCTTTCCCACCGATAGAAAGAAGACCGGCTCAGAAAGACCACATAACAAGTCAGACTGCCGTAGGGCAGTGCTCTCCACCATTTGCCGGCCAGCGCGCCGACAATCAGGCACATGATCACCATGAACGGGCTGAGGAGAATATGGAGCATCCAGTCCAGTACGTTGGGCAAGTAGTCCGGGGAGTGGATGCTGCGCCAGAGGTATTCCAACATTGTTCGGGCTCCTGCCGTCCATGAAGTAAGTGCTGCTGCGGTGCTTCCGTGCTGCAGCACGGTATCGGCGTGTTTTTGGGTTACATAAGGGCTGTTGGCATTTTGTCATCCTCTAGCGGCCGCTCGCGCCACGGTCATCAACCCTCGCTCTGCCAAGCTCAGCTTATCTCTGTTGATCCCCCGATAAGAAAAACCGATACCTGCTTAAGGATTTCCCAGAGGCGGGCGGTATACCTGCGGCTTTACAGTCACCGTCATCGTTCAGCGTGGACGGTCTACTTACAGGCCTTGTCCGTCGGGACTTCTACAAAAATAAGAAGGTGACAGCATGAGTAGTGAAACGGTCGATATCAAAGCGTGGATCGACAACCGAAAAGTGGTGCCGTACCAGTGGCTGATTATGGGTTTATGTTTTTTCATAGTGCTTTTCGATGGCTTCGACGTCGCGGTGATGGGGTTTATTGCCCCCTCGCTGATTCAAGAGTGGGGGCTTTCGAAAGCGGCGTTTGGCCCGGTGATGAGCGCGGGCATGGTTGGGCTGGCGATCGGCGCGCTGACCGCTGGCCCTTACGCCGACCGAATCGGCCGCAAAAAGGTGCTACTGACGGCAGTGACTGGCTTCAGTGTGCTGAGCTTGGCATGCGCCTTTGCACGTAATCCCTACGAGCTGGCTGCCTTGCGTCTGCTGACCGGTGTGGCGCTGGGCGCAGCGTTGCCCAACACCACCACACTGCTGTCCGAGTATTTGCCGGAACGCAATCGGTCACTGTTCATCACGATCATGTTCACCGGGTTCAACATGGGGTCGGGGCTGGGCGGATTTCTCGCCGCGTGGTTGATTCCCCATCACGGCTGGCAGTCGGTGTTGCTCGCCGGCGGGATTCTGCCGATGTTGCTGCTGCCCTTGATGTGGCTGTTGCTGCCTGAGTCGGCGCGTTTTCTCGCCGCACGCAACGCGCCCGTCAGCCAGATCGCCAAGGTGCTGAACAAGCTGGGCGGCACGTTTAGCGCAACGACGAAATTTGTCATCGCCGAACCGCAGGCTCAGCAAAAAGCACCGCTGCGCTTGTTGTTCACCGAAAGCTATCGCTTCGGCACGCTCGCTTTGTGGGCGACTTACTTCATGGGGTTGCTGGTGATCTACCTGACCATGGGCTGGATGCCGACCCTGCTGCGTGAAGGTGGGCTGTCCATCGAACGCGCCGCGACCATCACCGGCCTGTTCCAGATTGGCGGTACCGTCGGCGCCATCGCAGTTGGCTGGGCGATGGACCGGCGTAATCCGAACGCGGTAATTGCCACGTCCTACGCACTGGGTGGCGCTTTCATTCTGCTGCTGGGCGCCTTCAGCCTCGAATCCAGTCTGCTGGCGTTCGGCGTGGTGGCGGCAGGTTTCTGCATGAGTGGGGCGCAAACCGGCCTCAATGCTTTCGCGCCGGGGTACTACTCGACAGATTGCCGCGCCACGGGCGTCAGCTGGATGCTGGGTATCGGCCGCTTCGGGGCTATCTTTGGTTCACTCATCGGTGGCGCGGTGCTCAGCCTCGGGCTGGGGTTGCCGCTGCTGTTTGCCCTGTTGAGCGTGCCTGCCTTTATCGCTGCACTGGCGATCATGGCCAACGGTCATGCACGGCGCCGAGTCAATCGGGCCTTGCTGACGCATTAATCTTTTTCGACAAAGGAACTCGTTATGGCACGCATCATTGGTGGCCTTGCTGTATCTCACACCCCGACCATCGGCTTTGCGGTTGATCACGACAAGCAGCATGAGGCCGCCTGGGCGCCGATCTTCCGTGGCTTCGAGCCGATCAAGGTGTGGCTGAAGGAGCAGCAGCCGGATGTGCTGTTCTATATCTTCAATGACCACGTGACGTCGTTTTTCTTTGATCACTATGGTGCATTTTCCCTCGGTGTCGATGAGCGTTACGAAGTCGCCGATGAGGGCGGTAATCCACGCGAGTTGCCGGGGATCGCTGGCCATGCGGCGCTGTCGCGGCACATCGGCGAGAGCCTGGTAGCGGATGAGTTCGACATGAGTTTCTTCCGTGACAAGCCGCTCGATCATGGCTTCTTCTCGCCGATGTCGGCACTGTTGCCGTGCGAGCCGGACTGGCCGGTGGAGATCGTGCCGCTGCAGGTTGGCGTGTTGCAGTTCCCGGTGCCGAGTGCGCGGCGCTGCTACAAGTTGGGCCAGGCGCTGCGCCGGGCGATCGAAAGCTACCCCGAGGACTTGAAAGTGGCCATCGTCGCGACCGGCGGCGTTTCCCACCAGGTGCACGGCGAACGCTGTGGTTTCAACAACCCGGAGTGGGACCAGCAGTTCATTGATCTGTTGGTCAACGATCCCGAGCGCCTGACCGAAATGACCCACGCCGAGTACGCCGCGCTGGGGGGCATGGAAGGTTCGGAAGTGATCACCTGGCTGATCATGCGCGGCGCGCTGTCTGCCACGGTGAAAAACCTGCACCAGGATTACTACCTGCCGTCGATGACCGGCATTGCCACACTGTTGCTGGAAAATCAGGACAGGCCCGTTCCCGTCGACGTCATCGCGCGGCACTTGCAGCACATGCAGCATCAGTTGGCGGGTATCGAGAAGCTCGAAGGCACCTATCCGTTCACCCTGGAACGCAGCGCCAAGGGCTATCGGTTGAACAAGTTTTTGCATCGCATGATCGAGCCGCACTGGCGTCAGCGTTTCCTTGACCAACCCGAGGCGCTGTTCGATGAAGCAGGACTGAGTGATGAAGAGCGGGATCTGCTGCGCCGCCGCGACTGGCGCGGATTGATTCACTACGGGGCGATTTTTTTCGTGCTGGAAAAACTCGCTGCCGTGGTCGGGGTGCCGAATCTGCAGATCTACGCGGCAATGCGCGGACAAAGCCTTGAGGAATTCATGAAAACCCGTAATCAGCAGGTGCTCTATTCGGTAGCGGGCAAGGCCCCGCGCTAACGTCACGGCGTCATCGGCGGCTCGTTCCGGGCCGCTTCGCAACACCCTTGAATGACTTCACTGCGCCCGGTTCATGCGGGCGTAGCGGACTGCTTCATCCCAAAAAAAATGGATAACAATAACAATGAAAATCACCGCCAATACTCGCGTAGTCTTCACGCTGTCCGCCGTTTGTGTTCTGCCTGTCGAGGCCAGCGCCGCAGGCTTTGTGGAAGACGCCAGCGCCAATCTCAACCTGCGCAACTTCTACATCAATCGCAACTTCACCAACCCGGCCAATGCGCAGGGCAAAGCCGAGGAGTGGACGCAGAATTTCATTCTCGATTTCCGCTCGGGATTCACCCAAGGCACCGTCGGCTTCGGTGTGGATGTGCTGGGCCTGTATTCGCTGAAGCTTGACGGTGGGCAAGGCACGGGTGGTACGCAATTACTGCCGCTGGACAGTGATGGCCGACCTGCCGATCAATTTGGTCGCCTGGCTGTCGCCGGGAAAATGAAAGTCGGCAAGACCGAAATCAAGCTCGGCGAGTGGATGCCGGTGTTGCCGATATTGCGTTCCGACGACGGTCGCTCGTTGCCACAAACCTTTCGTGGCGGGCAGGTCACTTCTCAGGATATCGCCGGGTTGACCTTGTATGGCGGTCAGTTCCGGCAGAACAGTCCGCGCAACGATTCAAGCATGGAAGACATGTTCATGCAGGGCAAAACCGCGTTTACCTCTGACCGTTTCAACTTCGTCGGCGGCGAATACGCGTTCAACGAAAAACGCACGATGATCGGCGTGTGGAATGCTCAGCTAAAGGACATCTACCAGCAACAATATCTGCAATTGGTTCATAGCCAACCACTGGGTGACTGGACGCTGGGCGCCAATCTTGGCTACTTCTGGGGGCGCGAGGATGGCAGTGCCCGCGCAGGCGATCTGGACAACCGTACGTTCTCGGCATTGCTGTCGGCACGCTACGGCGGCAACACGTTTTACCTCGGTTTGCAAAAGCTCAGCGGCGACGATGCCTGGATGAGAGTCAACGGCACCAGCGGCGGAACGCTGGCCAACGACAGCTACAACAACAGTTACGACAATGCGCGGGAGAAATCCTGGCAACTGCGCCATGACTACAACTTCGCCGTCCTTGGCGTGCCCGGTCTGACCCTGATGAACCGTTACATCAGCGGCGACGATGTGCATAGCGGGGCCGTCACCGACGGCAAGGAATGGGGGCGCGAATCCGAGTTGGGCTACACGCTGCAAAGCGGTGCGTTCAAGAACCTCAACCTGCGCTGGCGCAACTCGAGCATTCGCCGGGATTACAGCAGCAATGAGTTCGACGAGAATCGCTTGATCATCAGCTATCCGTTGAGCCTGCTTTAACCGCTTCATTGGCCTGAGTTCGGATCACCCGGCGGATCATTTCCATCAACGCCTGCGCCACCGGTGAGTGCAGGCAGCCGCTGCGGTAGGTCAGGCCAATGGCTCTGGCAGTCTGTTTCAATTCCAGCGGCAAAATGCACAACTCGCCGGACGCGATCTCCTGTTCCAGTTGATGGGCTGAAACGGCTGCGAGCATGTCCGAGCGTAACAACAGTCCGCGAATGATCGCCATGTCGGCGCTTTCCACCACCGGGGAAGGCGCCGGAATGCCGAAACCGGCGAAGCATTCCTCGAGCATCGTCCGCGCCGGTGAGCCGGCGCGAGGCAATACCCAGCGCGCGTTGCCCAGATGATTCTGCAAATCGCCGTTGCCGCAGAGCGGATGATCACGCCGCGCAAGCACGACCATTTCTTCCGTCAGCAGTGACTCGCCGACCAGGTCGCTGGCATAGGTCGATGAACGCAGCGCACCCAAAATGAAATCCACATCGCCGGCACGCAACTCGGTCGCCAGCAGGTCGAAGGGACTTTCATTGGTGATCACTTGAATGCCGGGATGCTCTGCCATCAGGCGCACGATGGCCTCGGGCAGGATACGCGTGCGGCCGAGGGGCAGGGCACCGACGTGTACAACACCGTGCAAGGCGCCGTGAAGGGCGGTGATGTCGGTGTCGATATGGCGCAACTCGTTCAGCGCACGGCGGATTGCAAACAGGATGTCATGACTGGCGCGGGTCGGCTGCAAGCCGCGTGGCGTGCGCTCGAACAGCGATTGGCCGCAGCCGTTTTCCAGCACTTTCAGCGTCGAACTGACGGCCGGTTGGCTCAGGCCCAGCAGACTGGCCACGGTCTGCATATGGTGGGTTTCACAGAGTTTGATGAACACTTGCAGGCGTCGCGCCTGGAACAGATAAAGCGGTTCAATCGCGGCTTTTTCACCTAGGCCGAGCAATGTCGGCACGCTCCCAAGCTCCGCCAGCACCCGTCGCGCTCGGGGCAGCAAACGCTCTCCGAAATTGGTCAGGCGCATACCGTTGGCGTGGCGCTCGAACAGCGTCACGCCCAGGCGGGCTTCAAATTCCGATATGGAGCGGGTGACCACTGATTGCGCTCGGTACAGCGCGACTGATGCCTTGGAGACGCTGCCGTGATCAGCTACGCGGACGAAGGCACGCACGTGCATCAGATTTGGCAGTTCGGGGTTTTCCATCGGGCGAGGACTCTGCGGATCGGCGGTTCAGGCGACTATGCCGCCGGTATGTTTGAGTGGCAATAAAAAAAACGCATACCTCGAACACTCGAACGCATTACTCCGTCGGCGGGGGGCGATGCGATGCTCTTTCGCAACGCAAGAGGAGAATCCGCAATGATCGATTCAACCAAAAACGCGCTGGTTGTCAGCGCCCACTCAGCCGATTTTGTCTGGCGTGCCGGTGGCGCCATCGCTCTGCATGCACAGCAGGGTTACCACGTTCACATCGTCTGCCTGTCGTTCGGTGAGCGCGGCGAATCCGCCAAGCTGTGGCGCAAGGGCGAGATGAGCGAAGACAAGGTCAAAGCCGCACGTCGCGAAGAGGCTCTGGCCGCCGCCGACATTCTCGGAGCCAGTGTCGAGTTCTTCGATATCGGCGATTACCCGATGCGCGCCGACAAGGAAACCTTGTTCCGTCTAGCCGATGTTTTTCGCCGGGTGCAACCGGAGTTCGTTCTCAGCCACTCGCTCAAGGACCCGTACAACTACGATCACCCGCTGGCCATGAACCTCACGCAGGAGGCGCGCATCATCGCCCAGGCCGAAGGCTATAAACCGGGTGAGAAAATCGTCGGCGCACCGCCGGTCTACAGTTTCGAGCCACACCAGCCCGAGCAATGCGAATGGCGCCCCGATGTATTGCTCGACATCACTGATGTCTGGGACAAGAAGTACGCTGCCATCCAGTGCATGGCCGGGCAGGAGCATTTGTGGGAGTACTACACGCGCGTTGCCCAGCAACGTGGTGTACAAGCCAAACGTAATGTCGGGATCACCTCAACCCGCAACATCGTCTATGCCGAGGGTTACCAGAGTATTTTTCCGCGCGTCACGGAGAATCTGGGATGAGCGAACATATCGGCAAGACAGGCGTTGTCGTGCGCAATGTTCAGCGGGCCGAAGCGGTGCTGGTCGATGAGTTGAAACGCTTCGGCGTGGCGACCATTCATGAAGCGCAGGGTCGCAAAGGACTGTTCGCGGCTTCGATCAGACCGATTCAACAAGGCTCGGTGATCAGTGGTTCAGCCATCACGGTACTGGTCGCTCCGGGCGACAACTGGATGTTCCACGTGGCCGTCGAACAATGCCGGCCCGGCGATATTCTCGTGGTTGCGCCAAGTTCGCCGTGCACCGACGGCTACTTCGGCGACCTGCTGGCCACCTCGCTCAAGGCCCACGGCGTTCGGGCGCTGGTAATTGATGCGGGCGTGCGCGACACCCACACTCTGCGCGAAATGGGCTTCCCGGTCTGGTCCCGCGCCATCAGCGCGCAAGGCACAATTAAAGAAACCTTGGGCTCGGTCAACCTGCCGCTGGTGTGCGGTGGGCAACTGGTCCATCCGGGTGACGTGGTGGTTGCTGATGACGATGGTGTGGTGGTCGTGCGACGCACCGAGCTGCTGCAAGTCGTCGAAGCCAGTCGCGCCCGCGCCGACCTGGAGGAACAGAAGGCCCTGCGCCTGGCCAAGGGCGAACTGGGTCTGGACATCTACAACATGCGCGCGCGCCTGGCGGAAAAGGGTTTGCGTTACGTCGACAGCCTTGAAGAACTGGGAGACTGAGCATGGCGCAGACCCGCATTCCCTGTCTGTTGATGCGCGGCGGTACGTCGAAAGGCGCTTACTTTCTGGCCGACGATTTACCGCAAGAGCCCGCGCTGCGAGACCGCGTGCTGCTGGCAGCGATGGGCTCACCGGATGCGCGGCAGATCGACGGCATTGGCGGCGCTGATTCGCTGACCAGCAAAGTGGCGATCATCAGACCGTCAAGCCGCGCTGATGCAGATGTCGATTACCTTTTCGCCCAGGTGCTGGTGGATGAGCCGCGCGTCGATTACGGTCAGAACTGCGGAAACATCCTCGCCGGTGTCGGTCCGTTCGCCATCGAGCGTGGGTTGGTGGCAGTGACAGCCGATGTCACCCCAGTGCGGATCTACATGGAAAACACCGGACAGATCGCCATCGCCCATGTGCCAACGTCTGATGGTGAGGTGCGCTACGACGGCGACGCGCGTATCGACGGCGTGCCGGGGCAGGCCGCACCGCTGATTGTCGAATTCGAGGATGTCGCTGGCGCCAGTTGCGGCGCGATGTTGCCGACCGGCAACGCCCGGGACGTGATCGACGGCGTTGAAGTGACCTGCATCGATAACGGCATGCCCGTGGTGCTGATCAACGCGCAAGAGCTTGGTTGCAGTGGCTATGAGAGTCCCGCGCAACTCGATGTCAATGCTTCACTGAAACAGCGTCTGGAGTCCATCCGCCTGGAAGCGGGGCAGCGCATGAATCTGGGTGATGTGAGTCAGCGCAACGTGCCGAAGATGTGCCTGATTGCACCGCCGCAGGTGGGTGGGGCCATCACCACACGCAGTTTCATTCCCCATCGCTGCCACACCAGCATTGGCGTGTTCGGCGCGGTCAGCGTGGCTGCCGCCTGCCTGATCAAAGGCAGTGTGGCGGCGGACATGGCGGTTGTGGAGGAGGGCGAGGTGAAACGCCTGTCGATCGAACATCCGACGGGCGAGTTCACTGTGGCGTTGCGCTTGCAGGACGAGCGATTGCTCGGGTGCGGGCTGATGCGCACGGCTCGGTTGCTGTTTGATGGCCTCGTCTGCATTCCATCAGCGGTCTGGAGTGGCAGGGCCGTTAGTCAATCAGGAGAGTGCTTCTCGCAAGTACACGTAAAGAGCTGAAAAAAAGCGCAAGCGATCCACCCATGTGGAGCAGGTCGCGCGTCCCCCAGAAACGACAAAGCCCTGAATAGTCAGGGCTTTTTTGTATCCAGTGGAAGCTCGGTGGGTGAGTCGCTTTGATCTTCTTCAAGCTTATTGCGCAGTTGGTTTAGAACCTGGTGAGTGGTCTCGATTGCATCGACGTCCAGACCCTGTGAAAGCTCGTTGATCCAAGGCGCTTGAAGCTTCATTGCAGAATCGAATGCTTGCTTTCCAGCTTCAGTCAGCACAACCAGCTGCGCCCTGCGATGGTGAGGGTTGGGCTGAAATTCCAGCAAGCCATCCTTGACCAGATCGTTGACGATCCGTTGCACGTTCTGTCGATTCGCCCCCATGTCGCGAGCAATCCATGAAACCGGTTGTGCTCGTTCGGCGTACACAATCGTACCCAGTAATTGCCAGCGGGCGCTTGTCAGACCTAGCTCCGCGACGAGTCGATCGCCTGCAGTAAGCAGACGCGCACTTGCTCGAAAGATCTCAAGAACCAGATCGCTCGTGGCGCGTCCTGCGGGAGTGTAGTTTGTCTTTTTCATGGCGCGAATCCTTCCACGTTGACACCATGATGTCAATCGCAGTAGGTTTGGAGCGTGAAAACCAAATTGTCATCATGATTACAATGTAGAGGTCGCCATGCTTTCTATTCGCCCCCTTGACCCGATCGTCCCCATCACTCAACAGCTGCAGTGCAGCGAAGCTCCAGTGGTATTGATCAATCTCTTCACTGTCGACGCAGACGATATACCTGACCTCCTTTGCGCATGGGAGCTGGATGCCAACTGGATGAAACTACGTGCCGGTTTCATCTCCACGCAGCTCCATCAGGCCATCGGGGGCAGCAACATGTTCTTGAATTACGCCGTATGGGAATCGGTAGAGCGGTTTCGTGATGCTTTCAATGACCCAGAGTTCGCCAATGCCTTGGCGCGTTATCCCTCAAGTGCCTTGGCCATGCCGCATCTGTTCAACAAGGTAGCGGTGTCGAATATCTGCACGGCCTAAGTATTAACCAACTGTCTGACGGTATTAGATAAATGCTTAGACGATTACATTTGATCGCCAGTACGCTGGCACTGGTATGCATCGCCACCTTCTTTCTGTCGACCATTTTTGTCGAGCTCATCGGATCCCGACACTCAATAGCCTCACTCAAGCACCTGATCGTGAGTCCCGGGCTTTGGATACTGGTACCGGCAATCATCGCGACCGGTGCAAGTGGAGTGTTAATGAGTCGGAAACGACAAGGACGACTGGTCGCTTTGAAGAAGAAACGCATGCCATTCATTGCCGCCAATGGCCTGTTGGTTCTGCTGCCGTGCGCCATTTTTCTTAACCAATGGGCGTCGGCGGGAAGTCTGGATACGCGTTTTTACTTCGTGCAGGTAATTGAACTGATCGCAGGGGCCACCAATCTCGCATTAATGGGGATGAATATGCGTGACGGCCTGCGCCTCAGCGGACGACTGCTGCGGGTTGCACCTCACAGACAGTAAGCTGAATACTTGCTTCCGTTTGTTTTAAAAGCTGGGGCGAAATCTGCCATTCGTGATCGGCTGCTATCGGCCAATAACAGTCATCCTGGCTTGGCATTATCTGGAATGACTTAGGTTTCGATATCAAATCTGCCCAATAGCGCGGCGCCGTCAGTGACACCTAAAATTTGATCGATCGCAGCGATTTTTTGGGATGCGCCATCGAGCGCAAAGTCAGCATTGGTGTAAACAGCCTCCGCCTCGTTATGAAGTGCATAGGCAATATGCGCCGCCACGCGAACATTCGTCGGAGCGTCTACACCGCTACCCAGATAATCAACAAGTAAAGTCTTGATCTCTAGCAATGCGAGGGCGAGTAGTCTGTTTTGGTCAGTCTGCATATCGGGAACCTGGATATTGCAATGCGGGGTACGAAACGAATTTCCCGAGGTTATACAAAACGTTGGATAGGCAAAAGCAAATGACCGCTCCAACCAGATGTAGTGTCACTAGACTTCCCTGATTCATTTCTCTGGCAGGCTTCATCAACACGGCGCCCTCATGGTTCGTCGTCCCAATAATCAAGCGTAGTCCCGGGCCGCTGCACAGCGGTGAACGCGCGCGCTCCATTGATTGTGACCATCGCCTGATATTTGCCGGAGTCCGGGTATTGGCAGACTTCGGGGGTTTCTCGGGTGCCAATGGACAGGTACTTCAGCGGCGCATCCGAGGTGTTGATGATCTGATGCGGATATTCGGGGCCGGCCGGAATGAAGATGACGTCGCCGCTCCGGATCGGCAACATTTCACCCGCCACGCGCAGGGTGCCAAACCCTTCCAGGATGACGAACATCTCTTCCTGAGCATAATGAAAGTGGTAGGGACAAGAACGCTTGCCTGGCGCGACGATGTCCACCGACGCACCGAGTTTCTGCGCGACGGTGTCAGTGCCGAGGCGCGCGCCATGGCTCTCGTAAAGAGGGTCGCGGCGCTCGTATTGCAGCGGCACATCATTGAAATTGCGAATCATGCGCGCAGCTAAAGCACAGGGGTCATTGCTCATTAATCACTCCCGAAAGTATCTGTATGGGCATCTCGCCTGTCGCCCAAAAGAACGGTATTACTGTTGGCGCGGACATAATAATTATCAAATTCACCGCTTTCGACAAATACGAAACCATGGCGGATATAAAAGCGATTTGAAGCGCTTTCTTTGAGAGCGCCAACTTTGATAGGGCGTCCGATCTCATCCGCCTCTCTGAAAATCCGAGTGAGAACTTCGGTGCCTATCCCAGCTCCTTGAGCGCTAGGTATCACATACAAGTGGTCGAGCAGGAGCTCGCTCTGATGGTCTTTGAGAACGACAAAACCGACCATATCGCCTGATACTTCTATGCGGCGCGTGCTGCTAGCGTCGAAACCACTATGAAACCGTTCGCGCGCGCGATCAGGATCAAATCGCCCAAGCCGCTCCAGGCTTTCGCGCATGGCCTCAATCCGAATGGCTATCAGATCTTCTAGATCGCAGTTTGAAGCACGGCGTAAAACGACAGCAGATTTTTGATCAGGGAAAGGTGACATAACAAGCGCTCCAGGCATGGCCGGTGACTCATTATAGAGAGCGTGAGTGGCATAACCAGTCACGCCGGCCCATGCCCGCAACCAGAACGTACTGTCTCAGCCATACATGTACAAAAGGTCGTCGATCAGCCCTAGGTCCTGCTGCGTGTACTGGACCTTGCTGTAGCGTCTCATGCCCTCAAGCACACCCCTGATCGGAACTTGCCGCGAAGGATCCTGAACAATTTCGATCAGACGGTCGTAATCGGGATCTCTTCCCTTGAGGTGTTTTTCAATCAGTTCTTTGAGCGCTAAGCGCGCCACTGGATCGGATAGCACTGTCACTTCTCCCGCAAGATCGTGAATTCATCTTCCAACTCAGCGCAGACATCGCACGGGATGGTGTTGGATCATATTCCGCGCAGGCGGAGTGAAGATCAGCCTGCCGGGAATATACAAGCACGGTTATTCAGACGTCTGTTTTTGACTGCTCTGGACCCCGAAGCTGCCCTTGATGTCTGTTTGTTGTTGTCATAGGTTACGGACATTCATGGAGGATCTGACTGATGGCACGCGTGGGTTTGGTACTGACACCCGGTTTTGCGGACTGGGAATATGCTTTCATTGCTGGTACGGCGTCCCCGTTTTATGGGATCGACGTCAGGTTTTTTGCTCCCGATACGGGGCAGTTTCGTTCGCAGGGTGGATTGGCTCTAACTACCGAAGCAGCTCGATAGCGGTGATGGCAGACCGCATCATTACTGCTCCAGGCACCGCCCCTGTCAGCTTCACCTGCGCAGTGTTTGAAGGTGCCGGGTTATCTCCGGAAAGCATTTCTCAGTTCAGGTCAATGTTGGCAGCGGAACATGGGTGATCGCGTCGTCCCGGCATGTCGGGCACATTTTCAGGAGACATTTCATCGACTCATGACTGCCGCCAGTTTCGGATGGTTTTTTGCGTAATACAGCTCTGACTCAGCGTCATCTTCCAGGAAGTGCCATATCTTTTTTGATCGCATGGAATATATGACGACAATCAGAAATACCCCGAGATAAAGCCACATCAAACTGGATGCACCGGATTCGGACATGATGGCGCCCGTCATCATGAATGAAATCGAGCTACCTAGCTGACTGATCACTAATGTCGATGCCATCAGTCGTACGCGAACACCGGAGGGGATCGACATGACCCTCTTATCCATTCCGACCATCGTAATGCAAGCACTCGCGGCCCCGGCGAAAAACAGGCAAGTACTCAACTGCCAGATTTCGTCGGCTTGTGTCGCTGCACAGAGTGCAAACGTTAATAGGGCCCAACATCCAAGATACTTGTTGCGCTGATTTTCCTTTTTGCTAATCAGCGGGCTTAAGAAGAACAAACCTGCGACGGCTCCACCCGCGAACACTGCGTTGAACAAGCCCACGCTACCTTCAGCCAGACCGCGCGTGTGTATGAGCGCTGGCACCAGCATCGGTACGGTCGCTGTTACGGCCAGACCCAGTAGCAATCCGGAAAACGTCAAAAACTGTTCTGGCGGTAGAACGCATTTGAGTTTAAGCCCCAAAAGCATGTCATTAACAAGATCGGTTGATGATTTTCTGGGTTGCAGGGCAGGGGCTGCGCTGACCGGTAACGCCATGGCTAAAGCCACAATGACCAATCCCACTATCGACACAAATAGCAGTGAGACCTCCAGTGAGGAAACCGTAATCACAATACCCGCCAACAAAGGCCCAGCAACCCGGCCAACAGTAACAACGATGCGTCGGACGCGAAATGCAGCGTCCGTCCGATGTTTATCAACGGTTTCCGCAGGATAGATGCCCAAGAGAGGCTGGATCATTCCAAATGCTGATGCAGCGATCACATCGATCAGTATCAGCGCATCAAGGGAATACCAGTTTGCGGCAAAAAAGTAGCGCAATACGCTGGCCATCAAGATCGCAAAACAGCCTGCCTTGAGCGCCGTGCTGCGGCGCATTGATTCAACACGCGGCGCCAGACACAGCATTGAAATGATCGCCGCGAGCGCGAGCGCTGTTTCGTAGGCAGCCAGCTCCAGCAGGCTTCCTCGCTGCACGATGATCAGCGGTAGCGTGGTATTCCAGCAACCGAGGTAGATCCAAAGTAACAAGTCCAGGCAAAGATACTTTCGAAATGTACTCAAGGGGTGACTTCCTTGCTCCGCACCTTGTTGTTTGGAATGTCATTCGCACGCGCCGAATTATCCGCAATGCGGCTGCGCAAATATCAGCTTATACCTGCGCTGACATCCGGTGATGTTCCCGCAAAAAGTCGACGAACAATCGCACCCGTGCCGGCATCGCCGCGCCACCGACGAACACCGCATGAATCGGCTCCTGATCCCCCGGGTTCCAGTCTTGCAACAGCGCAATCAGGTCGCCGCGCTGCAGATCCTCGCTCACGCTGAACTCTCCGATACGGGCAATGCCGGCACCCACTCGCGCGAATTGTGCCAGCGCTTCACCACTGCTGCATTCGATGTTGCCGCTGACCTTCAGGGAGAACGCTTTGCCATCGCGGATAAATGGCCAGTTGGGTTCGGCACGCTTGAAATTGAAGCGCAGGCAGTTGTGCTGGAGCAGGTCTTCCGGTTCCTGCGGGATGCCGTGGCGCTGCAGATACTCCGGCGATGCCACCACGACCTGGCCGGTGGTGCCGATCCTGCGTGCGGTCAGCGGGCTGTCGGGCAGATGGCCGAAGCGCACCGCGACGTCGGCTTGCCCGCCAAGAATGTCGACCACTTCGTCGCCGAGGTTGAGGTCAACGACGATGTTCGGGTAACGGGCGCTGAAGGCTGCGACCAAGGGAACGATGGCCAGCCGTCCATGGCCAAGGGCGGCACTGACCCGCAGTCGCCCCTTGGGCACGCCCTGATCGGCGATGGCTTCCTCGACTTCGTCCATGTCGGCGAGGATCCGCCGGGCGCCGCGCAGGAACGCTTCGCCCTCGGCGGTGAAGGTGATCGCTCGGGTGGTGCGCAACAGCAGGCGAGTGCCAAGCCGTTGCTCGGTGCGCGCAATGATCCGGCTGACGGCCGAGGGTGTCAGGCCCAGTGCACGCGCGGCGGCCGACAGGCTGCCTTCCTGCGCGACGGTGGTGAATACGCTCATTTCACCTGACCTGCCGTTGAAATCCACTTGTGCCTCCTACGCAAAGGTGATTGCCAAAAACGCTATCTACCGCCTGAAAGGGCGCGATCGTAGCATTGGCAGCATAGATGAGGAGCTTTCCATGCGTATCAATCCACCACTTGTTGCACTCGCCATCGGTGCCTTCGGCATCGGCGTCACAGAATTCGCCCCCATGGGCATGTTGCCGGGTATCGCTGCGGATCTGGGCGTTTCCATTCCCGCTGCCGGTTTGCTGGTCAGTGCTTATGCGCTGGGCGTATTGCTCGGCGCACCGCTGATGACCCTGACCACCGGCAAGATTCCCCGGCGCTATCTGCTGATTGGGCTCATGGCGATTTTCACCTTGGGTAATCTGATGTCAGCTCTGGCCACCGATTACTACAGCCTCATGGTTGCCAGGGTCGTGACCTCACTGAACCACGGTGCTTTTTTTGGCGTTGGCTCAGTCGTCGCCGCCACCCTGGTCGCCCCGGAAAAACGTGCCGGGGCGGTTGCGGCGATGTTCATGGGCCTGACACTGGCGACCATCGGCGGTGTGCCGCTGGCTGCCTGGTTTGGTGAACTGTTCGGCTGGCGCACGGCTTTCTGGGGTATTACCGGCCTGGGCGTGGTGACCATGGCCGCGTTGTGGTTCGCCTTGCCCAACGTGCGGGCGCCGCAAAGCGTCGGTGTCATGGCAGAAATTCGAGTGTTGGGGCGCGGCCCGGTGCTGGCCGCGCTGGCCCTGACCGTCGTCGGCTCGAGCGCGATGTTCACCGTCTTCACCTACATCGCGCCGATCCTCAGCAGCGAAACCCATGCGTCGACCGCTTACATCACCGCCATGCTGATGCTTTACGGTGTCGGTTTGACGCTGGGTAACATGTGGGGCGGCAAGGCCGCTGACCGCTCGATCGATCGCACCCTGATCGTCTCGCTGAGCGTGCTGATTCTGGTCTTGTTGGCGTTCACCGTACTGATGCGCTGGCCGCTGCCAGCCGCCGTGGCCATCCTGATCTGGGGTATCGCCAGCTTCGCTCTGGTGCCGCCGTTACAAATGCGTGTAATGGAAGCGGCCAAGGACGCACCCAATCTGGCCTCGGCGGTGAACATCGGCGCCTTCAACTTCGGCAACGCGATTGGCGCGGCGCTGGGCGGAGCGGTGATCAGTAGCGGGCTGGGTTATCCGGCGATCTCCCTGGCCGGCGCGGCAATGGCGGGCCTGGGGTTGCTGATGGTGTTGGGGTTTGCGTGGCGTTCCAGAACGGTTGAAGCGGCAACGGTGTGACAAGCTCCGGTCAGCCTGAAACAGCCGAGCTGGCTTAGTTACAAAAGCCCTTGATCGAGGCCCGCTTTGGCGGGCCTCTTTTTCACCGCCGTGAACAGCCTAATCAAAGCGTCGTGATTTGCCCATTGCGATCCAGTTCATACACCTTATTCCCCTGCAATTTCTCCTTCAACCACCGCTCGGCCTTACCCAGCGGCCGTTGCCGCGCCCACAGCAGATCCACACCAATCTGCCAGTCCGTATGCGGATATGCCGAGAGCTGCAGTTCCACCAGCTCACCCTCGGCCAGTTCACGCTGAACGAGCTGGCGGGGCAGGGTGGCCCAACCGAGCCCGGCGCGGACCATTTCCAATAACGCCAGATAGCTTTCCGCTTGCCACAACTGGGTCGAGCGCAGGTATTCGCTGCTCGGCAGTTTGCTCGCGTGGGCGCTGAAGGCCAGGCGGCGATGGACGTGCAGGTCGTCGAAGGTGACGTTGTCGAGTTGCGCCAATGGATGCTCGGGATGGCAGACGTGCAGCATGATCAGTTTGCCCAGTTGCTGGAACGCCAGTTCCTTGGGGTAGCCGGGCTGCGAAAACGCCACACCGAGTACCGCTTCGCCGCTGCTGACCAGTTCGCTGACGTCGCCATACACCGGATGGCGGATGATCAGGTCGACAAAGGGGAACGCGGCTTCGAAGGCCTTGAGCACCGGCATGATCGGGCCGTACGGCGTTTCAATCGCCAGTGTCAGGCTGGTTTCGACATTGTCCGAAAGGCAATCGGCGTGGGCTTCGAAGGTCATGCAGCGTTCGAGCACGGCCTCGGCCTGCACGAGCAATTTGTGGCCGCTGGCGGTGAGGGCAGGGCTGCGGTTGCTGCGGTCGAACAGGTCGACGCCAAGGTCGGTTTCGAGGTTGGCAATCGCCGCGCTGATGGTCGATTGGGTCTTGCCCAGTTGGCGCCCGGCTGCGGAGAACGATCCGCTTTTGACCACTTGGACGAACATCAGCAGTTGATCGAGTGAGAAGCGCAAGCGGTGAACTCCCGGGTCGAAAATAAAGGTTTGGAGCGGCTAACGAATGCCAGATTGTGCCATCGAAAAAAACGATGGTTGCTAATTTGTTTCATCGTAATAAACGTTCAACTATGGCCCCGCGTCAAACGATCTCCGGGGCGGATCTGACTTTCAAGCGCCCCTGAGCATGCCCGCGATCTCAACAGATGCCGCACCTTCAGGAGCGTGTGAAATGACTACACAACGCATTCATCCGGTGGACGAGGTTTTGCCACTGCGACAGTTGTTCACGTTTGGCTTGCAGCATGTGCTGGTGATGTACGCGGGAGCGGTGGCGGTGCCGCTGATTCTCGGCAGTGCGATGGGGCTGACTTCGGCGCAGATCGTTTTACTGATTAACGCCAACCTGCTGACCTCGGGTGTGGCGACGTTGATTCAAACCCTCGGATTCTGGAAATTCGGCGCGCGGCTGCCGCTGATTCAGGGCTGCTCGTTCATAGCCCTGGCGCCGATGATCATGATCGGCAAGGAATTCGGCCTCAGTCAGATTTTCGGTGCGGTGATCGCGGCAGGCTTTATCACCATTGCTCTGGCACCAGTGTTCAGCCGCTTGCTGCGGTTTTTTCCGCCGGTGGTGATTGGCAGTCTGATCACCATTATCGGCATCTCGCTGATGCCGGCAGCGGCGATCTGGCTGGGCGGTGGCAATCCCGACTCGGCGGACTTCGGCAATCCCGCCAACCTGTTACTGGGCTTGGCCACGGTCAGCGTGACGTTGGTGATCTACGCCAAATTCAAGGGTTTCATTGGCAACCTCAGCGTGCTGATTGGCCTGTTCGTCGGCAGCCTGATCGCAGCGGCTTGCGGCATGACTCACTTCGGTCGGGTCAGCGAAGCGGCGTGGTTCGAGCTGAGTGCGCCGATGGCCTTCGGCGCGCCGGAATTCGCGCCGGTGCCGATTCTGATCATGACCCTGGCGATGCTGGTGATCATGGCCGAGACCACCGGCAACTGCCTGGCGATCGGCAAACTGACCGGCAAAGCCACCACGCAACAGACCCTCGGCAACGCGTTCCGCGCCGATGGCCTATCCACCATGCTGGGTGGTTTGTTCAACAGCTTTCCCTACAACGCTTTCACTCAAAACACCGGTTTGATCGCGCTTTCCAACGTGAAAAGCCGCTTCGTCGTGGCCGCGGCCGGGGCAATCATGGTGCTGATGGGCTTGTTCCCGAAACTCGGCGCGTTGATCGCCGCAGTGCCGACGCCAGTGCTCGGTGGCTGCGCGATCGTGATGTTCGGCATGACCACGGTGGCGGGGATTCAGGAACTGTCACGGGTGCAATTCGAGGGCACTCGCAACGGCATCATCGTCGCCGTATCGGTGAGCGTCGGCGTGCTGCCAATGTCCTTTCCGGCGCTGTTCGAACACGTCGGCCCGACCCTGAAACTGGTGCTCGACAGCGGGATTTTCCTCGGTGCGATCACCGCCATCGTCCTCAACATCCTGCTCAACAACGATAAAAAATCCACTGAAACCATCGGCGCTGAACTGGCCGACTGACTGTTTGTTTTCAACTGCCCAGGAGTTACCCATGAATCAATTCACTCAGCTCATCCCGGCCGGCGTCAGCGAGCTTGATCTGACCTTGCTGCGCCAGACCATCGCCTTGTCCGAGGCATCGAAACAACGCGGTCGCCATCCGTTCGCGGCATTGGTCGCCGATCGCAACGGCAAGGTGATTGTCGAAGCGGGGAATAACTCGATGCCGCCGGAAGGCGATCCTACCCAACATGCCGAACTGGTTGCAGCAGCGGCAGCGGCCAAGCTTCTGTCACCGCAAGAGCTGGAACTGTGCACGCTGTACACCAGTGCCGAACCTTGCTGCATGTGCGCTGGCGCGGTGTATTGGACCGGGATCGGGCGGGTGGTTTATGCGTTGTCGGAGCATGCCTTGCTGGGATTGACGGGGGATCATCCGGAGAACCCGACGTTCTCGTTGCCGTGCCGCGAGGTGTTCGCCAAGGGGCAGCGCAAGGTCAGTGTGTTGGGGCCGATGCTGGAGGGCGAGGCGGCTGAGCCGCATAAAGGCTTCTGGTCTTAAAGAATCGTTCGTGTTGACGCCTGCATTTCGAAGGGATGCTGGTATTTATTTTTCGCCCGAAAAAAAGGTGTTCATCACAGGCACCTTTTCAGTTTTATCTGAAGATGAGCGGCACTAAACCAAGTCATCAGGCTGCATGGTCAGAATGGTTTTCGCGACGTTTTCGGAAGACTCCATCCGCCGATGCGCATTGGCAGCCCGTGATAATGGAAATGTGCTATCGACAACCGGCTCAAGGCTTCCGGCACATCATTTTGCTGACGAATGAGTTCAGCATCGCAAACAAACGTTTAAAACGGTTCTGGGAGAAGCCTCTCCAAGCGAACGCACTTGCTCAACGTCAAGCGCCCCGGAAAATCGCGGAGAGGTCATCAAGTCGCCGCAGCAGAATAGGTATGTGCGAGGTGGTGGGTACGATGACGGGACCAGCTTTCGAGCAAGGCTTCAATTTCAGCATCGTTTACCAATCCAGCAGGATATCGGTGTAATCAATCAGGCCGCGTGAGTAAGGGTAGCAAGGGGTCAAAACGATTGAGGCGGGGTCCTGCCATCCAACGTTCATAAAAACTTAACGAGATTGCTGCAGAGTTAAGGAGCCCCTATTCAGCCGCGTTTGGCAAGCCATGCTCGGTGCTATCCCCATGAGCGTATTCGCTCGCCAGCGCATACGGGTTTCGTTCGATATCGATGACACGCTGGCCTGCCAGCTGCATCACTGTGCCGTCGAGCAGAGCTGGTTGCCGGCTTGCTTGCATCGTTGGCTCGGCGAGCCACTGCGATGCGGTACGCGCTCATTGACCCGCGAGTTGCGGCTTCAGGGCTGCAGTATCTGGGTTTACACGTCGTCCGGTCGGACCCCGGCCTATATCAGGCGCTGGCTGTTGTTGTATGGCATCCGCGTCGACGGGGTGGTCAACAGTGTGGTGCATAACCAGGCGTTGGCGACAAACGGACTGTCAAACGGCCCGTCGAAATTCCCCCCGGCCTTCGATATCGACTTGCATGTCGATGACTCCGAAGGTGTGCGCTCGGAAGGCCATGATCACGGTTTTCGCGTTGTTGTCGTGCACCCGGAGGATGAGCATTGGGCGCAGCGGGTTCTGGATGCCGTCGCTGACGTACAGGCACTGCTCGCCCGGCAACAACAGGGCAAGAGCAGGAATCCGCCGCAACAATGTCCGGAAGCCGTGTCCTGATTTTCAGTGCAGACAAAAACGCCGCTCAATGAGCGGCGTTTTTTGTAGCGGGCAGTGACGCGTCGCGGGTTATTGCGAGCCTCAGGCTACGCCGTTCCAGGGACGATCTCCGTGTTCATCCTTGATGCGGGTCGGCAGTCCCATGACGTCCAGCGCCTTGAGGAACGGCTCAGCCGGCAGTTCCTCGACGTTGGCCATGCGCTGCACATCCCACTCGCCACGGGCGACCAGCAGGGCAGCGGCAACAGGCGGTACGCCGGCGGTGTAGGAAATGCCCTGGCTGTCGGTTTCGGCAAAGGCTTCCTCGTGGTCGGCCACGTTGTAGATGAACACTTCGCGCGACTGGCCATCCTTGGTGCCCTTGACCAGGTCACCGATGCAGGTCTTGCCGGTGTAGCCGGGCGCCAGCGAACTCGGATCAGGCAGCACGGCCTTGACCACTTTCAGCGGCACGACTTCCAGGCCTTCAGCGGTCTTGACCGGTTGTTCGGACAGCAGGCCGAGGTTTCTGAGGACCGTGAACACGTTGATGTAGTGCTCGCCGAAACTCATCCAGAAACGCACGTTGGGTACGTCCAGATTCTTCGACAGCGAGTGCACTTCATCGTGACCGGTCAGGTACAGGTTCTGCGAGCCTACAACCGGCAGGTCGTCGGTGCGTTTGACTTCGAACATGGTGTTGCTGGTCCACTGGCTGTTCTGCCAGCTCCACACCTGCCCGGTGAATTCACGGAAATTGATTTCCGGATCGAAATTGGTGGCGAAATATTTGCCGTGGGAACCGGCATTGACGTCAAGAATGTCAATCGAATCAATGCGGTCGAAATACTGTTGTTGTGCCAGTGCTGCATAGGCGTTGACCACACCCGGGTCGAAGCCCACGCCGAGAATGGCGGTGATGTTCTTCTCTTGGCACTCGGCGAGGTGCTTCCACTCATAGTTGCCATACCAGGGCGGGGTTTCGCAGATCTTGCCCGGCTCTTCGTGAATGGCGGTGTCGAGATAAGCGACGCCGGTATCGATGCAGGCACGCAACACCGACATATTGAGGAACGCGGAGCCGACGTTGATGACGATCTGGGATCCGGTTTCACGGATCAGCGCCTTGGTCGCCTCGACATCCAGCGCATTGAGCGAGAAGGCTTTGATATCGGCGGGTTGTTTGAGGCTACCCTTGGCCTTGACGCTGTCGATGATGGCCTGGCATTTGGAGATGTTGCGCGACGCGATAGCGATACGACCGAGTTCATCGTTATGCTGCGCGCACTTGTGGGCCACCACCTTAGCGACACCTCCTGCACCAATGATAAGAACGTTCTTTTTCAATTGCTTTTTCTCTCCTTTGTCTGTCCGTTTCAAGAAAGGCTGGACAGGTAGTCTTCGTAACCGAATTGGCGAACTACTTCGACGGTACCATCGAGTTGTTTCACCACGATGGATGGCATTTTCAGGCCGTTGAACCAGTTCTTCTTGACCATGGTGTAGCCGGCGGTATCGATGAATGACAGTCGATCGCCAATGGCCAGCGGACGGTCAAACTGGTACTCGCCGAAGATGTCTCCGGCCAGGCACGATTTGCCGCACACCATGTAGGTGTGTTCACCCTCGCTCGGCGCCAGCTTGGCGTTCAGGCGATAGATCAACAGGTCGAGCAAGTGGGCTTCAATGGAGCTGTCCACGACGGCCAGGTGCTTGCCGTTGTAGAGAGTGTCGAGCACGGTGACTTCCAGCGAAGCGCTGTTAGTGATCGCCGCTTCGCCAGGCTCCAGATAGACCTGCACGCCGTACTTTTGCGAGAACGCCTTGAGACGAGCGCAGAACGCGTCCAGTGCGTAGCCTTCACCGGTGAAGTGAATGCCGCCGCCCAGGCTGACCCAGCTGACCTTGTGCAGCAGCTCACCGAAGCGTTCTTCAATGGTGCAGAGCATTTGGTCGAACAGGCCAAAGTCGCCGTTCTCACAGTTATTGTGGAACATGAAGCCGGAGATCTGGCTGATAACGCCTTCGATCTTCACCGGGTCCCATTCGCCTAGACGGCTGAACGGACGCGCCGGGTCGGCCAGCAGATAATCGGAGCTGCTGACTTGCGGGTTAACGCGCAGGCCCCGGACTTTGCCCTCAGAGCGCTCGGCAAAACGTTGCAGTTGGCTGATGGAGTTGAAGATGATCTTGTCGCAATTGGCGAGCATCTCCTCGATCTCATCGTCGGCCCACGCCACGCTGTAGGCATGGGTTTCGCCTTCGAATTTCTGGCGGCCGAGCTTGAGTTCGTACAGCGACGACGACGTGGTGCCGTCCATGTATTGCTGCATCAAGTCGAACACCGACCAGGTTGCGAAGCACTTGAGTGCCAGCAGGGCCTTGGCCCCTGACTGTTCGCGCACATAGGCGATCTTCTGCATGTTGGTCAGCAGTTTCTGTTTGTCGATGAGGTAGTACGGTGTCTTGATCATTTCGAGGCCTCCGGCAAGGCCAGCCAAAAAAGGATGCGCATTGTGCCCCGACTGACTACATATCGAAAGAGCAGAGCGTGAGGCTCACTGAGCGGATACCCAACAGAGTTGAACGCTCGGGACGTTGGGCCGGTATGCAACGTCTGCTTCAAGCGATCAGCAATCCCGAGAACCCCGGTAACTGCTCAGTCATAAATCGACGTCAGTATGGCAGTACCATCCAGTACCCGAGGTCTTCACCATGCCCTCAGCTCAAGATCAGTTGATACACCGCATTCAGCGCGAGCTGCTCGACCACAGTGACGAGGAGCTGGAATTGGAGTTGTCCGAAGACGGGCATGACCTGAACGCGCTGTTCGATGACCACGTTCCGAACGGTATTGAGAAGGACGACCGACGGCTTTATTTCAGCGAGTTGTTTCGCCTGCAGGGTGAACTGGTGAAGTTGCAAAGCTGGGTGGTCAAGACCGGACACAAGGTAGTGATCTTGTTTGAAGGGCGCGATGCCGCTGGCAAGGGAGGGGTAATCAAGCGCATAACCCAGCGGCTCAACCCCCGGGTATGCCGAGTCGCTGCCTTGCCCGCGCCCAACGACCGCGAGCGAACTCAATGGTACTTCCAGCGATATGTCTCGCACCTACCGGCAGCAGGTGAGATCGTGCTATTTGACCGCAGTTGGTACAACCGCGCCGGTGTTGAAAAGGTTATGGGATTTTGCAACGACTATCAGTACGAAGAATTTTTCCGGACCGTGCCAGAGTTTGAACGGATGCTCGCCCGTTCCGGCATTCAGTTGATCAAGTACTGGTTTTCCATTTCCGACCAAGAACAACACCTGCGCTTCCTTAGTCGCATTCACGACCCGCTCAAGCAGTGGAAACTCAGCCCGATGGACCTGGAGTCACGTCGGCGTTGGGAGGCCTATACCAAGGCCAAGGAAATCATGCTCGAACGCACCCACATTGCCGAAGCACCCTGGTGGGTGGTGCAAGCCGACGACAAGAAAAAAGCCCGACTTAACTGCATCAATCATCTACTCGGCCAAATGCCTTACGAAGAAGTCGAGTTACCGCTGATTGAACTGCCGCAGCGCGTGCGCGAGGAGGACTACTCTCGCAGTCCTACGCCACCGGAACTCATGGTGCCTCAAGTCTATTAAACGGCCGAACCAGGCGGCCCGACGACGGGTTGCCGGGTATCTAAATAACCTCATCCAATGCCTGCTCCAGCAGGCTGACCGTGCGCTCGATATTCTGCAGCTTCTCCAGCCCGAACAGCCCGAGGCGAAAGGTCTGGAAGTCGGCTGGCTCATCGCATTGCAATGGCACGCCGGCGGCGATCTGCAGGCCGTGCTGGGCAAATTTCTTGCCGTTTTTGATGTCGGCATCATCGGTGTAGCTCACCACGACGCCGGGGGCCTGAAAGCCTTCTGCGGCGACGCTTTTGAAACCCTTGCCGGTCAACAGGGCGCGCACCCGATCACCCAACGCCTGTTGGTCGTCGCGGATCTTGTCGAAGCCGTACGCTTGCGTCTCTTTCATCACGTCGTTGAACCGCGCGAGGGAATCGCTGGGCATGGTCGCGTGATAGGCATGTCCACCCTGTTCGTAGGCCTGCATGATCTGCAGCCACTTTTTCAGGTCGCAGGCGAAGCTGCTGCTTTGCGTCTGTTCGATGCGCTCAAGCGCTGCAGAACTGAACATCACCAGGGCGCAGCAGGGGGAAGCGCTCCAGCCTTTCTGTGGTGCGCTGATCAGCAGGTCGACGGCGCATTTGTGCATATCCACCCAAATGGTGCCGGAGGCAATGCAGTCCAGCACGAACAGACCACCCACCGCATGCACGGCGTCGCCAACGGCTCGTAGGTACTCGTCGGGCAGGAGGATCCCGGATGAGGTTTCAACGTGGGGCGCGAAGACCACCTGCGGTTTCTGTGCGGCGATGGCTGCCAGCACTTCGTCCAGTGGCGGCGGGGCGTAGGCGGCCTGGCGATCCGTCTCGACCGGTCGGGCCTTCAGCACCGTAGTGGCCGCCGGGATGTTGCCCATCTCCAAAATCTGGCTCCAGCGATAACTGAACCAGCCGTTGCGTATCACCAGACATTGCTGGCCGGTGGCGAACTGCCGCGCCACCGCTTCCATGCCGAAAGTGCCGCTGCCTGGAACCACCGCCACCGCTTCGGCGTGGTAGACCTGTTTCAGGGTTTTGGAAATGTTCTTCATCACGCCTTGAAAGGACTGCGACATGTGATTGAGCGAGCGGTCGGTGTAGACCACTGAGTACTCGACCAATCCCTCGGGATCGATGCTCGGATAGAGCTTGGACATGGTGACTCCTTTGGCAGAGGGGTAAACATCATTGGCAAGCAAGTGTAGGCAAAGGGCAGGGCAAGGGCACTGGCAAATCACGTTGGCCAAGTGGAGCCCTCTGGTTTAGTTTTGCACTCCAGGGTTTTTCTGATTTGAACTCACCGTACTGACGGATCGCACGCCCCCCATGCTTACAAACCTGTGGTATGTCGTTCTCCCATCGTCACAGCTGACTGATGGACTGATGCCGGTTAAATTGCTCGGACAACCGCTCGTTGCGTTCCGCGATGACGCGGGCGTCGCTCATGTGCTTTCAGATATTTGCGTGCATCGCGGCGGTTCACTGTCAGCCGGCAGCAAGGTCGGCAACAGCGTGCAGTGCCCTTATCACGGCTGGCGGTTTGGCGGTGATGGCGTGTGCACGCAGATACCGGCGCAGCCCGACCTGCGGATTCCCGCCAAGGCCCGCGTCGATGCGTACCCGACGCTGGAGCGATACGGTTGGATCTGGGCGTTTTTAGGTGATCTGCCAGAATCCGAGCGTCCACCGTTGCCCACGCTCGACTGGCTCGACGATCCCGCCATCCGCGTGGTCTCGGGCCACTTCGACTGGCAGGCCAGTTGGGACCGGATTATCGAAAACGGTCTGGACTTCGCCCACGCACCGTTTGTCCATGGTTCAACCTTCGGTGATCCAGATCATCCCGAGATTGAATCATTCGAGGTCGACAGCGATGCGTGGAGCGGCAGCGCCCAAATGCTCATGCGCAGGCCGGCACGCAAAGGGCTGCTGCGGCGCAAATCCTCCACCGAGTTTGTCAGTGTGGTCACTGTTCCGGGGTTTCACCTGTCCGGCCCTTGTACAACGCTTGAGCTTGAGTTGCCAAACGGCTGGCGGATCTACATCGTCTCGGCGCATGTGCCGATTGACGCCAATCGCACGCGCACCTGGTGGATGATGGGCAGAACGTTCCTGCGCACCCGACTGCTGGATCGCAGGTTCATTGCGAGCAATATCCGTATCTTCGAACAAGATCATGCCGTGCTGAAAAACGTCCGGCCAGAGCGTGTGCCGGACTCTTTTCAGCAGGAAGTTTCGTTGAAATCCGATGCACTACAGATTGCTTTTCGCAAAGACGTGCAGGCGCTGGAGCAGCGCGGCTGGCGCATCGATGAAGAGCGTCTTGCGCGAACCTTCACCGGACGCAAGGCTTGCGCGATACCCAGCCCTGAACGTCGTCAGATTCGCGCTTGGGCGATTGAGCCGATTCCGCTCGTGGACATCACCCACGAATCCCAATAGTGGTGCAAGCCAGCCTGCGCTTGGCGCAGACTGGCGGAACGCTTAGCGCGTCTCGCACTGAGGCGATGGCTCACCGCTCAATGCATCAACCATCGGCGGATGCTCCTGTACCGCTTGACGCAAGTCTTCGGTCACTCGCAATTCCGCACCTGTCGGCGAGAAGGTGGCTGCCGCTGCGAACGGCGCGGGATTGGCCGGAACCGGGCGTTTGCCACGGCGCCACAGGAAGAAGGTGACCATGCACAGATTGACCAACGCAAACACCCAGAACAGTCCATTGGCGCCGAACGAATTCATCACCGGCGAGATCATCATCGGGCTGATCGCCGAGCCCAGCGAGTTGATCAGCAGCAAGCCCTGAATCATCGGCACCAAGGCTTCGGCCGGGGCGCGGTCGGCGGCGTGGCTGACCGCGACCGGGTACAGCGCAAACACGCCGCCACCGAGCAGAAACAACATCACCGCGAGCATTGTCGAGGACAACGGCAGCAGGACGATCACCAGCGATAGCACCGTGCATGCCACCGTCAGAATGGTCAGCACTTGCAAGCGATCCTTGCGGTCAGACCAGCGCCCGACTGGGTATTGCAGGAGCATCGCGCCGAGAATCGTCCAAGCCATCATGCTGCCGACTTCACCCACATTCAGACCGCTGCGTTGCAGATACAGCGGCAGCAAGGTGTAGATCGCCGCGATGGTCACACCCGAGCCGAAACAGCCGACCAGCCCGGTCGGCGTCACGCCTAGCAGTTGCCGGGGTTTGAGCGGTTCAACCTGATCAAGCAATGGCGATACGCGCGGCAGAATCACGATCGGCAGCACCGACAACGAGGCGAGCATGCCGGCGACCATGAACGGTGCGCTGTCGCTCAACCCGGTGATTTTCCCTAGCGTTGCCTGACCCAGCACACCGGCGCCGTACAAGACGATCATGTACAACGCGAGCAAGCGCCCACGAATCTTCGCGTCGCCCGCCAGCAGCAGCCAGCTTTCGATCACCAGAAACACGCCGACCGTGGCCCAGCCGTTGATCAGGCGCAGGGCGAACCAGCCCCAAGTGTCATAGAACAAGCCCTGCAGCAGAATGGTCACGGCGATCAGCGAGGCGAAACTGCCATAGGCGCGGATATGGCCGATGCGCAGAATCAAACGGTCATTGAACACCGCACCCAGGGTCAGGCCGATGAAGTAGGCCGATGAAACGATACCGATCATCGTGGTCGAGGCACCGGCAGCGTCCAGTCGAAGGGTGGTCAGCGACGACATGAAACCGTTGCCCAGCGCAACAATGAACAGCCCGAGCAGGGGCGCCAGCGCCATGGCCAGCAAACGCGGAGACATAAAAACCTCTAGAGGACGAACAGCGCAACGTGCGCCGCTGCGCATGCGATTGCCAAGCCGAAGTGTGTTGTGGTGCAGGCAGACACCGAGGGGGCTGCAAGAGAGCGCGGGATTCTAAGGCTTGTGCAGGATTTGCCAATAGCTGTTTGCTGCGACGTTAGGACGCAGGGGTTGCCCTTTATGCTTGTCCTGAGTGGCTGAGCAAAAAACAGCTTTTTGCCACCACCTAAGTGCTAAATTGCCGCGCGTACGATAAGTGTTCCGCAATCACGCAAGTTTCTGGAGATCAACAGCATGGAAGCCACCCGGATAGGCCGAAGAGCCGCAACACGTTACCTCGCAGTATTTGGCCTATCGCTGCTGTTCAACCCGTCAACCCCAGCCTTCGCCTTCAACCCCGACTTGCATTCGGCCTATGCACTGAAAGCAGCTCAGGCGTATCAACGCTGCCCGGGGGTGAAGTTGCCCGAACAGTTGGCGGAGGCTTTGGCGGCAGGCACTGACGCTGAGGATTCAAACCTGCTAACGCTCCCTCAGCGCGCTACCAATTGGCACTTCTATAACCGCAACAAAAAACTTGAGCCATTCTGGTTCGCCAACCGTAGCCTGGACGTGATTTTTTCCAAACGTATTGAAAAGCTGAACGCGCTGCTGGTGGAACCCGGTGCCGATCCCGTTGCGGTATACGAGCAAGCGGGAAGGGTCTTGCATTACATACAAGACATGAGCGTCCCCGGCCATGTCGTGCCGGCTTACCACGCCAAGTTGCCGGGCAATCATGCGGATCCGTTTGATGAGTTCGAGAGCATTGAAGCGCTGCCATTGTTCGACTTGTCTGACGCGCAGTGTCAGGCGCTTCGTGATGAGGCGGATAAAGCCGATGCCACCCCTCAAGGTTTTCTGGGCGCCGCTGCGACAGCAACCTTGCAGGCGATTGAGCAGATAGACGCGGCCGGCAAACCTGTCGTCGACGGTGCATGGCAAGCGTATTGGGTGTATCCCGCCCGAGATACCGATGAGGCCCGCAAAGGCTGGGGCCAATACGGTAGCTGCGAATTTGCAAGGGGCGATATCAACGCTGAGTGCAAGCGTGAAGAAGAGCTTGTGGCGTTGTTTGAGCAGCAATCTCGACAGGCTCAGACAAATTCGGTGTTGATGCTTTTTTATGTGCAAAAGAAGCTGGCCGAAGCAGGCCAAACTCGACCGTGAGAACCGCTGGCGAGAACCCTTCACGCACTGACTTTAACCTCAGCCTTGACCACTGATTTACGATACGTCAGCAAGACGATGCCCGTGACCACAATCACCCCGCCGAGAATCTGTCCTCTACTGAGCATTTGGTCCAGCACAATCCAGCCCATCAGCAGCGTTGCCAATGGCTCGATGTTCATGACCGGCGCATTGCGCGGCATGTCGAGTCGAGGTACGGAAATGAACAGGACGATAAAACCTGTGCCGTACAGCACCACCAGAGTGGCGAGGGCCAGCCATCCGGTCGAGGTCGCGGGCAGGTTCAATCCGCCGGGAAGGGCGCCCGTCAGCCCTGCGAGGTTGACGCTGCTGAACACGATGAAAATGGTCAGCAGACTGCGCACCGAGCCGCGTACCTGAGACAGCTTGTGGTCGGTGATCCACAGCGCGCAGGCGAACACGCTGGCGGCGCAGAACGCGAGCGCGACGCCGGTCAGCCATTGCGCACTGACGTCTGTCGTGGTCGAGAGGCGCCCGGGGACATCCAGCACAAACACCAGACCCAATAGAATCAAACCCATCAATATCGCGGTGCGCGCGCTCGGTCGCGGGCCACCCAGCGCCCAGGTGAGCAATGCCAGCAGAATAGGGAATACGTTCGCCACCAGCAGGGCCAGCGCCACCGGCACCCGTGCGACAGCGGAATACAGACACAGACTCTGCGCAGTGATCAGCAACCCCAGCAGCAGTTGCCAGCGCCATGCGCCCGCCGGCAAACGCGGGCTTTGTCTTTGCCACAGCACCAGCATGGCGAGCACCAGCAAGGTCCCGCCGGAACGCATCAAAATCGCCAGCAACACTCCCGCACCATCATCAAATGCGACTCGCGCCGCCACATGATTGCCGGCAAACGCACAGCCCATGCACAACAGAATGATCACCGCCAGATAACGGGGGTAGGGTGGCGGCACGGTTTGCGTAGCGGTAGGGCGAGGCATGGCAGATCTCAGGATTGTTAGCCGTTCGAACGACTTGGTTTTTATTAGGTTGTCGTACAACTAGCCTGTTTTATCGCATTCGGCGACGTCGGGCAATAGACCTGAAAGCTCACAGCTGAACTGTGATAGGCGTTACGGTGGATTTTTCACATCTGCGACTAAACGTAGAGATCGTATGACTTGATCGAGCAGGGGCGCATCGGCCCCTGCTTCCAGGGATTTACACATTCATGAGAGGCGGGTGGCCTGCATTTGTTCAGGCATGAAATGGATAATCGATGTAGCCCCGCTGATCCCCACCGAAAAAGCTGCTCGGATCCGGCACGTTGAGCGCCAGGCCATCGTGCAGCCGACGCGGCAAGTCCGGGTTGGCCAGGAACGGCCGGCCAAACGCGATGATGTCGGCACGATCAGCGATCAGCGCCTGCTCGGCAGATTGCGCATCGTAGCCGCCGGCAAGGATCAGCACGCCGTTCCACGTTTTGCGCAACTGGGCAATGATCGCGTCCCAGCGCGGGTCGAAGTTCTCGTCTTTGACTGTGCCGACCATCGCTGGCTCGACCAGGTGCAGGTAGGCCAGATTCCAATGATTGAGCGCTTCGACGAGGTGGCCGAAGGTTGCCTCCGGGGTGTCATCGCCCATGCCCATGAAGCGCCCCATCGGCGTCAGGCGTACGCCGACCCGTTCGGCACCGACTTCTTCAGCCACGGCCGCGACCACTTCCAGCAGAAACCGCGCGCGGTTCTCCACGCTGCCGCCATAGGCATCGTCACGCTGGTTGCTATTGCTGTTAAGAAACTGGTCGAGCAGGTAACCGTTGCCGGCATGAATCTCTACACCGTCCATGCCTGCCTGCAATGCGTTGCGCGCGGCCACGCGGTAGTCCTCGACGATGCCGGCGATTTCCGCGGTTTCCAGCGCGCGCGGCACCGGCACATCACCCCAGACACCGTTACCGTTTTCGTCGACGATAAACGTCTTGCCCGGCACCGGCAGCGCACTGGGCGCAACCGGCAGGCCAGCATCGGGTTGAAAACTGGGGTGGGACACCCGGCCGACGTGCCACAGTTGCATGAAGATCAGGCCGCCGGCCTCATGCACCGCCGCGCTGACATCACGCCAAGCGCGGACCTGCTCGGGGCTGTAGATGCCCGGCGTCCAGGCGTAACCCTGAGCCTGCCGGGAGATTTGTGTGGCCTCGGTGATGATCAGCGCGGCACTGGCCCGCTGGCGGTAGTACTCGGCGTTCATCGGCGTCGGTACATCGCCCGGTTGGCCGGCGCGTGAGCGCGTCAACGGCGCCATCGCCACGCGGTGGGCGAGCGTATAAGGACCGAGTGCGAGGGGTTGGAACAGACGACGGGTCATGGGTAGCTCCAGATTTCAATAAAGGAAATTCAAGCGCGGCAGCGGGGCCGCGAACCAGTGCCGCTAACTTAACCGCGCTCAGCGGGGCTGATAATCGGCGACCGGCGCTACGCTGTTTTGCGCGCAACGCAACGGCGCCCGTGCTCATCAGCGATGAACACGGGCGTGGCTCAGTCGGATTGGTTTGAGCGCGTGAGCGGTAGGTTCAGCCAGCGCCGGCCAGTGGCGTTGGCGACGGCGTTGCCAAGGGCGGCGGCCATCGGCCCTTGAACGATTTCAGCGGCACCGAGGAAGGGTTCTCCCGGTTGGTCGAGCAAATGCACATCGACTTTTTTCGGCAGTTGCGTGAAGCGCAGAATCGGATAACCGCTCCAGTCGTAGCTGCGAATGCCCCCCGCGTCGTAGGCGACTTTTTCGTACAGGGTCCAGCTCGCGGACTGCACGATGCCGCCCTCGACCTGATTGCGCAGGCCATCGGGGCTGACGATCTGGCCGACATCCACCGCCGTCACCACGTGATCGATGCGGATCTCGCCAGTCTGCGGATGCACGCGAAGTTTCACCGCGATGGCGCAGTAACCCATGATGTTTTTGTAGCGGGCAAAGGCGAAACCGATACCGGCGCCGGGCTCGCTGCTTTTTTGCGGCCAACCGATCTCATCACGCACACGTTCTACCACCGCGCGAGCACGCGGGTCGCTGAGATGGGCCAGACGCAAGGCGACCGCGTCGATGCCGGCCCTGATCGCCAGTTCGTCGATACTCGCCTCGATGGCAAAAATGTTGATGTGCGCGCCCAGTGAACGCATGGCCGAGGTGCGAAAGGGCATCTGGGTGACGAAGGTCATGTTGATGCGCGTCGAGTTCAACGCATACAGCGGTACCGCGTTGCGATCACCATCGCCTTCGGGCTGGGCGATCGGCACGGAGGGCGCCGAGGCGAAGGGCCGCGCGAGCAAGCGTGCCGGCAGCAGACGCCCGGCGTTGACGATGCGTTCGTTATGCGGCGTGGTCCAGAGTTCGTAGGCCCAGTCCTGCAGACGACCCTGGCTGAGGCCTGCGTCGACTTCAGTGACCATCGCCGAGCTATACGGCTCCCAAAGATTTTCCTGTTCGCGCATCCATTGCACGCGCACCGGCGTACCGGGCACGCGCAGGGCAATCAATGCTGCATCGGCGGCGGCATCATCTGCGCCGTTGTGGCCGTAACACCCTGAGCCTTCAGTATGAATACAGCGCACCCGCTCTGGTGGCAGGCCGAGCATTTCGGCAATGCCGGCGCGCAGCGGGTAAACGCCTTGGGTGTGGGTCCAGACGGTGAGCGTGCCGTCCTTGAACCAGGCCACTGCGCAAGACGGGCCGATCGAGCCGTGCATCAGATATTGCTTGGTGACCCGCGCCTGAAAACGCGTGTCGGCCGCGCCGCTCGGCGTGCCGCTGTGGCTGATCGGATAGCGCCGTGAGGGCAGGCGTTTGAGCAGGTCATGAATCTGCGCCGCATCAGGAATCGCCTCGCCGCTGCTCCACTGCGCGACTTCGCTGGCACGGCGCATGGCTTTGATCGCTTGCCACTCATCACCGGCGACCACCGCCAGATAGTTGCCGTCGCGGATCACCTTGACCACGCCAGCCAGCGCTTCGATGGACGCCGCATCGAATGCTTGCAACGTGCAGCCCGGACGGGGCGGGCGGATCACCCGCGCATGCAGCATGCCCGGCAGGCGCATGTCCTGGACGAAGGCTGCACCACCGCTGACCTTCGCCGGAATGTCGAGGCGCGGCAACGAATGGCCGATCAGTTTGAAATCAGCGGCGGCCATCGCCGGTGACTGAGCCTTGGCATATTGATGCACATCGACATGCTTGACCGCGTCGGCGTAACTCATCTGCTGGCCGGCCGGGCCTACGATCACAGCGTCGCGGGTGCTCAGCAGTGCTGCATCAACCTGCCAACTGCGCGCGGCGGCATCGACGAGCATTTCGCGCACCTGCGCGGCGGCGTTATACAACGCGGTACCGCTGTCGAAAATACTGTGGCTGCCGGCGGTGTAGCCTTCGTTAGGTGTCAACGCGGTGTCGGCGGTGAGTAGGTTGATCGCGGACGCCGGCACCTGCAAACGTTCGGCGGCGATTTGCAGCAGCGCGGTTTTCACCCCGGTGCCCAATTCGACCTTGCCGGTGTAGACGGTAATGCCGTCGGCGCCGATGCGGATCCAAGCGTCGAGAAACGGATTGGTGCGCAGGCTTCCGGGCAGGTCGGGGGCGAGGACCACGGTGCCGAGCGTATCGACTTCCGTATCCGCTAACACACGCCGCGCGACCGGCAGCAGGGTGAACGCCATCAGCAACGCACCACCGCGCAGAAAGGCGCGTCGGCTCGGCTGCAAACCATTCGACTCACTCATGTCAGGCTCCCGTTGTGCCCGGCCACCTGTTTGATCGCCTCGATGATCCGCAAGTGCGTACCGCAGCGGCACAGGTTGCCGGCCATGTGCTCGCGAATGGTCGCCTCATCCGGGTGGCGATTACGCTCAAGCAACGCCTGCGCGCGCATCAACATGCCGGCAATGCAGTAGCCGCATTGCGCGGCTTGCTTCTCGATGAACGCCGCTTGCAAAGGGCCAGGTTTTTCCGCGCTGCCGAGGCTTTCCACTGTGCGGATTTTTTTGCCTTCGAGACCGGCGCAGGGCGTCAGGCAGGCGAACACCGGTTGATCATCGACGATCACCGTGCAGGCACCGCATTGGCCGAGACCGCAGCCGTATTTGGCGCCGTTGAGGTTCAAGTGATTGCGCAGCGCATACAGCAGCGGCATGTCCGGCTCCAGCTCAAGCGCTTGCGCGGCTCCGTTGACGTTGAGAGTGATCTGGCTCATTTCGTCTCCTGACGTAACGCTTCAATAGTGGAAGAGAGGTCGGCCCACGGTTGATCGGGGCTGGCTTGCTGACGCAGATACGCGGCCAGTGCGCCGAGTTGCGCGTTGTCGAGGCTGGCGGCGAATGCAGGCATCAGCGGACCGGGCGATCCGGGTGTGGCGGGCAAGCCTTCAAGCACGGTTTTGAGGAAATTGCGCGAGCTGGCCGCTTGCAGCGCCGAGGTGTTTTGCAACCCCGGGCGACCATCGATGGTGCGCATCGGCGCCGCTGGGCCATGGCAACCGGCGCAGGCGCTGCTGAAGAGCAGGGCGCCGGTCGAGTGGTCTGCCGGGGCATTGGCGGCGCGCTGCGCTGTTGTCTCTGTCACCGAAAGCGGGTTTTCCAAACTGAGCAGGTATTCGGCAATCGCCTCGGCCTCACTGGCGGGCAAGCGGGCCAGACTCAAGCTGACCGGACGCATCGGCCCGGCGGGTGTGCCGTGGCCATCAACGATCTCAGCGCGCAGATAGCCGACCAGTTGCTCACGACTCCACGGGTTGCTGCGCTGGCCCATGCCGACCAGCGCCGGCGCGTGCCAGCCGTCAACGCTGCCGCCCTGTAGGTATGCCGAGGACTTTTCCGCGCCGATCAGGTTCAGCGGCGAATGGCAGCCGGCGCAATGGCCCGGGGCGTCGACCAGATAACGCCCGCGATTCCACGCCTCGCTACGCCCCGCCAGCGGCGTCAGCGGCTCACCGTGCAGAAATAGCAGGTTCCAGAACGCCACCAACGGACGAATATTCATCGGGAAATTCATCTGGTTGTGCTCGGCCGGCGCGTGCACGGCGGGGCCGCTCATCAAGTAGGCATAGGCGTCGGCGATGTCTGCTGCGCTCATGCGCCGGTAGTGCACGTAGGGGAACGCCGGATAGAGCAAGTGACCATCGCGAGCAATGCCCTGACGCATCGCCCGCTCGAAGGCCGGCAGTGACCATTGGCCGATACCGGTCTCAGCGTCCGGGGTGATGTTGGTGCTGTACAGCGTGCCGAACGGCGTTACCAGCGGCAGCCCGCCGGCGAGATATTCACCGCCGGGGCGGGTATGGCACACCGCACAATCGCCGGCCTCGACCACCCGCGCCCCGCGTTGCAATTGCGCAGTATCGAACAGCGTCGGGCGCTCGATCGGCGCAATCGCCGGGCGCCACATCAGCCAAACGGCGCCGATCAGGCCGAGCACGGCGGCGACTGCCACGCTGATCCATAGCGTTCTGGACTTCAGAAATGAGCTGTTCATGGCACAGGAAGAAACGCGGCAGGCGATGACAGGACGGATGGGCTGCGGGTCATGGAAACGCTCCTTGTGATGGCCGGGGAAGGGCGCCGCAGGGGACTACGGCGCCAGGGGCCAAAGCGTAGAGAAACCGTCTGCGCGGGAGAATGACCGGCCCACGCAACAGCGCGTTGCGCGAGAAGCAACGCTTGCGCCGTTGCACCGGACGCATCACTGCGTTGCTCGCCGCGTGGATTCTGCACGTCGACACAGGGCCGTAGCCTTGGCAGCACTTTCCTGAACTCAATGAGGTGTCATCATGCTCACAGGCAATCCGGCCGTTGCGGCGAATGCCGAACAGCCAACTTCACTGTCCGGCCTGATGGTCGCGTTCTTGGCATTTTGCTGTGGCGCGGTCGTGGCCAATCTTTATTACGCGCAGCCGATCGTCGAACTGATTGCACCGCAGATCGGACTGTCCAGCGCCAATGCCAGCCTGATCGTTTCGCTGACGCAATTTGGCTACGCACTGGGCCTGTTACTGCTGGTGCCACTGGCCGACCTGATGGAAAACCGCCGGCTGGTGGTCGGCTTCACCCTGGCGGCGAGCGTCACATTGCTGTGCGCCGGGCTGACCCATTCACCGTCGATGTTCCTGCTGTTGTCTTTGCTGATCGGTCTGACCTCGGTGGCCGTGCAGATCCTTGTGCCGTTGGCGGCACACCTGGCGCCCGAGGCCAGTCGTGGCCGCGTCGTCGGCAATATCATGAGCGGTCTGCTGCTGGGTATTCTGTTGTCGCGGCCACTGTCGAGCCTGTTGGTTGAAGTGTTCGGCTGGCGCGGGGTGTTTTACAGCGCGGCGGCCCTGATGGCGGTCATCGCGCTGATCACTGCGGTGGCGCTGCCGCGTCGGCTGCCGACGCATAAAGCTTCGTATGCTGCGTTGATCGGTTCGGTGTTTGCCTTGGCCCGGCGCTATCCACTGTTGCGTCAGCGCTCGCTGTATCAAGGGTTGCTGTTTGCCAGTTTCAGCCTGTTCTGGACCCTTGCACCGATTGAACTGATGCGTCACCACGGCTTCACTCAGGCACAAGTCGCGATCTTCGCGCTGGTCGGTGCGGTGGGTGCCATTGCCGCGCCGATTGCCGGACGTCTGGCCGATGCCGGGCATGGTCGTCGCGGCACGCTGGTCGCATTGCTGCTGGCGCCGGTTTCGCTGCTGATCGCTGCGCTCCCGGGCAGCGGCTATGTCTGGTTGGTGGTGTGCGCGGTGCTGCTGGATTTCGCCGTGCAATTGAACATGGTGCTCGGCCAGCGTGAGGTGTACGCCCTCGATCCCCACAGCCGTGCGCGCCTGAACGCCGTGTACATGACCAGTATTTTCGTCGGCGGCGCGCTGGGGTCGCTGGTTGCAAGCCCGTTGTACGAGCATTTCGGCTGGAACCTGTCCGCTGTCGCGGTGGCGCTGTTGCCAGCGCTGGCGCTCGGCTTGTTCCTGGGTCGCCAGGCCGATGTCTGAACAACCGGCGAGTGCGGGCAAGCACGGCGGTACAAGACGACGGGGGAACAGTGATGCACAATCATCCGCGTTCCCTTTCGACCGGACTCCGCTTATGGACAAGTTGCTGGCACTGAAGATGTTTGTGGAAACCGTGCGCTGCGGGGGCTATTCCTCGGCAGCGCGCAAACTCGGGATATCAACGTCGTCAGTGACCCGGCAAGTCGCGGGGCTGGAACACGAGTTGGGCGCGAGCCTGCTCAATCGCACCACGCGCAACACCAGCGTGACCGTTGCCGGCCAGACCTATTTCGAAAAAGCCGTGGCGATTCTCGACGCGATCGACGAAGCCGATGCCGTCGTTGCCGATCGTGGCGCCGAAGCGCAGGGCCGTCTGCGCATCAGCGTGCCGGTGGAGTTCGGGCGGCGCCTGATTGCGCCGCACCTGAGCCGTTTGCTTGAACGGCATCCCGGTCTGGAGATCAGTCTGTCGCTGAGCGATCAGGTCAGCGACCTGCTCAGCGAGCAGATCGATGTTTCCGTGCGGCTGGGATCGTCGGTGGTCAGTGAAGACATCGTCAGCAAACGCGTGGGGCAGTTCGAACGCTGGGTGGTAGCGAGTCCGGCGTATCTGGCACGTAGCGCAGTGCTCTGTCACCCACGGGATTTGCTCGAGCATCAATGCCTGCGTTTCGATTACGGCGGCACCCACCAGCACTGGACTTTTCAGAATGAAGACGCGCCCATTCAGCTCAACGTCCACGGGCGCCTGCAAAGCAATAATGCCGACATCCTGCGCGAAGCCGCCATCGGCGGCGGCGGGGTGACGCTGCTGGCCGATTGGCTGGTGCGCGACGACGTCGCAGCCGGCCGGCTGACCCGCTTGCTTGAGCAGTACGAGGTCAATCCCGGCAGCGCCAGCACGTGCATCAACGCGTTGTATTTACCCAATCACCGTGGGTCCAGCCGGATCAATGTGTTTATCGACTTCCTGATGGAAATTCTCAGCCCGGCGGCCGCAACCACGCCCGCAGCGTGATCCCGGCGGCTCAACGGCGCCCGGTCCGCGTACTCACATCCACCCAAACCGCCAACACCAGAATGCTGCCCTTGACGATCATCTGCCAGTAACTGTCGACGTCGAGCATCGACATGCCGTTATCCAGACTGGTGATGACCAGCGCACCGAGGAGGGCGCCGTACACCGTGCCGGAGCCGCCGCGCATGGAGGTACCGCCGATAAAGCAGGCGGCGATGGCGTCGAGTTCGCCCATGCTCCCGGCTGAAGGCGAACCGGCGGCCAGGCGCGCGGTGTTGACCACGCCGGCGAGGGCGCACATCACGCCCATGATCCCGAAAATCCACAGCTTCACCGCCTGCACATTGATCCCGGACAGGCGCGTCGCTTCCATATTGCTGCCCACGGCATAGACGCGCCGGCCGAACACGGTCTGACTGGTGACGTAACTGAACACGCCCAGCAGAATCAGCAACAACAAGACCGGCACGGGAATGCCGTCATAGCTGTTCAGCGTCTGAACGAAACCGGCGAGCACGGCGCCGATCACCAATACGCGGATGACGTCACGCACCAACGAATGCGCCGCGAGGCCGTGAAGGGCGCGATTGCGCCGCTGTTTCCAGGTCAGGAACACCGTCAGCGCGAACAGCAAAATGCCCAGGCCAGTGCCGATCGCGTGGGGCAGGTAACCCTGACCGATGTAAACGAGCTCCGGCGATACCGGTGCGATGGTCGTGCCGCCGGTAATCCCCAGCAGAATCCCGCGAAACGCCAGCATGCCGCCCAGACCGACGATGAACGAGGGGATGCGCAGATAAGCCGCCATGTAGCCGTTGGCGAGGCCAATCATCAGCCCGCAGAGGGCGACCAGACTCAGGTTTGCCAGCAGCGGAATGTGATAGACCACATCGAGAATCGCCGCGAGGCCCCCGAGCAAGCCCAGCAATGAGCCGACCGACAAATCGATCTCGCCGCTGATGATCACCAGCACCATGCCGCAGGCGAGAATCCCGGTAATCGACATCTGCCGCAGCAGGTTGGAGAGGTTGCGCGGGGTCAGGAATCCGCCTTCGGTCTGCCAACTGAAGAACAGCCAGATCAGCACCACGGCAAACACCAGCGCGAGCATTTTGTAGCGGGTGAACAGTTGTTTGACCTGATTCATTTACGCGGTTTTCCGATCATTATTGTTATGACTGCCAGGCTGGCTGAGGGCGGCGGCGAGTACCTGTTCCTGGGTGAGTTCATGGTTGATGAAGTCACCACGCAACTGGCCTTCGCCGATCACCAGCACGCGGTCGGAAACGCCAAGCACTTCGGCCAGTTCCGACGAGACCATGATGATCGACACGCCGGCAGCGGCCAGTGCGCCCATCAACTTGTAGATTTCGTATTTGGCGCCGACGTCCACGCCTCGGGTCGGCTCGTCGAGAATCAACACCCGGGGTTTGGCCAGCAGCATCTTCGCCAGCACGGCTTTTTGTTGATTACCCCCCGAGAGGCTGGTGATCGGCAGGAACGGGCTGGCGGTTTTGAGGTGCAGGCGCGAGATTTCCTTATCGATGCTGCCCAGTTCGGCTTCGGCATCGATGCGGGTCAGTTTCGAGTAGTTGTCCAGCACGGCGAGGGTGATGTTCTGGCCAACGCCCAGGTCCGGAATGATGCCTTGGCGCTTGCGGTCCTCCGGCACCAGGCACAGGCCGGCGTGGATTGATTTGAGCGGCGTGCGGGTGTCGATGGGATGCCCATCGAGCCAGACTTCGCCCTCATGGCGACCGGGGTAGGCGCCGAACAGCGCGGTCACCAGTTCGGTGCGGCCGGCACCGACCAGACCGGCGATACCAAGGATCTCGCCGCGTTTGAGCACGAAGGAAACGTCGTCGACCCGTTTGCGCTTGGGGTTGTCGACGTCGTAGCAGGTAATGTGCCGGGCCTCGAAAATCACCTCGCCAATATCGTGCGGCTCGGAGGGGTAGAGGTTGCTCATTTCCCGCCCGACCATCTGCGTGATGATCTGCGCAATATCCATGTCGGCCATGGCGGTGGTGGCGATGTGTTTGCCGTCGCGGATCACCGAAATGGTGTCGCACACGGCGGCGACTTCATCGAGCTTGTGCGAGATGTAGACGCAGGCCACGCCTTTGGCTTTGAGGTCGCGGATGATATCCAGCAACACCTCGATTTCCGAACGGCTCAACGCCGATGATGGCTCGTCGAGGATCAGCAGGCGGGCCTGTTTGTTCAGAGCCTTGGCGATTTCCACCAATTGCTGATAGCCGCCTCCGTACTGCGAAACCGGCAGCGACACGTTCATGTCGGGGACTTTCAATTCGCGCATGAGGGCTTCGGCGCGGTGAATCATCGCCGGGTAATTCATGCGTCCGCCGGGCAGTGTCAGTTCGTGGCCCATGAAAATGTTTTCGGCCACCGACAGGTCGGGCACCAGCGTCAGTTCCTGGTGAATGATGACGATACCGGCGGCTTCCGTTTCGCTGATCGATTGTGCTCTGAGCGGTTGCTCTTCCCAGAGGATTTCACCGTCCCAGGTGCCGTGCGGGTACACCGCCGAGAGGATCTTCATCAGCGTGGATTTGCCGGCGCCATTCTCGCCGCACAGGCCAACGCACTCGCCGGGCCTGACCTTGATGTCGATGCCGTTCAGCGCTTTGACACCGTCGAAGGTTTTGACGATGCCGTTCATTTGCAGCAGATAGTCGGACATGGAGAGGGCTCGTATATCAAAGACTCACACACCACGAAACCTGTGGGAGCGAGCCTGCTCGCGAAGCGTCAGTTCAGACAATGCTTCGTTGACTGACACAGCGCATTCGCGAGCAGGCTCGCTCCCACAAGGGTTTTCGTATAACCGGGGATTTGTGATGGGGTCACTTCCCGGCAATTTGCGCCTTGGTGTAGAAGCCGTCCTGTTCGAGCAGGTCGATGTTGTCCTTGGTCAGCGGGGTTGGCGTGAGCAGGATGGTGTCGACTTTTTTGCTGCCGTTGTCGTACTGCGAGCTGAAGGCGGGTTTTTCGTTGCGTGCCAGTTGCACCGAAAGCTTGGCCGCTTCGGAGGCGATGAGTTTCAGCGGCTTGTAAACGGTCATGGTTTGCGTGCCGGCGATCACACGTTTGACAGCAGCAAGGTCGGCGTCCTGCCCGGAAATCGGCACCTTGCCGGCCAGTTGCTGCGCCGCCAATGCCTGAATGGCACCACCCGCCGTGGCGTCGTTGGAGGCAACGATGCCGTCGATTTTGTTGTCGTTGCGGGTCAGGGCGTTTTCAACAATGCTCAGCGCTTCGGTCGGGTTCCATTCCTTCACCCACTGCTGCCCGACGATCTTGATATCACCCTTGTCGATGGCCGGTTGCAGCACTTTCATCTGGCCTTCACGCAGGATCTTGGCGTTGTTGTCGGTGGGCGCACCACCGAGCAAAAAGTAGTTGCCCTTGGGTGCGGCATTCAGCACGCCGCGGGCCTGCATCTCGCCGACCTTTTCGTTATCGAAGGAAATGTAGGCGTCGACATCAGCGTTGAGAATGAGCCGATCATAGGACACAACTTTGATCCCGGCTTTCTTCGCTTCGGCCACCGCGTTGGTCAGCACCGTGGCGTTGAACGGCACGATGACGATGACATCGACGCCCCGGGAAATAAGGTTTTCGATCTGGGAAATTTGCTTTTGCTCGTTGGCATCGGCCGATTGCACGAAGACCTTGGCGTCCATTTTTTCTGCCGCCGCGACGAAGTAATCACGGTCACGCGACCAGCGTTCCAGGCGCAGGTCATCAATGGAGAAACCGATTTTCGGGTGGGCAGCGTCAGCCATCACCGGCAGTGACAACAGCGCCAGGGCAGTAGCCAATAGCGTGCGTTTTACATTCTTCATAGTGGGGCGTCCTTTTATTGTTGTTGGAAAGACACGGCCTGACGATGAGTATCGGGCTGGTAAAACTGTAGAGAATCCGCAGACGCCGCAGGCACAGATTTGTCGTGCAATTGTCACAGCGTCAAAGCGCCGGCAGATTCTCGTAGCGATCAGCGATAGAGGTAGCGGTTGACGATGTTCTCGAGCATTTCCTGGCGGCCGCTGACGGCTTGCGGGTTCAACTCGTTGGTGAACGCGTGCTCGGCCAACGACTCAAGATTGAAGTCACCTGCCATCACTGCTTGCCCGAACGGCTGCTTCCAACCGGCGTAGCGTTGATCCTTGAGCCGTTGCAGCTCGTCGTTCTGCACCATGGCCGCTGCGCGCTCCAGGGACAGGGCGAGAACGTCCATGGCACCGACGTGGCCATGGAACAGATCGATTTGATCGAGGCTTTGCCGGCGCACCTTGGAATCGAAGTTGAAGCCGCCATTCTTGAAGCCGCCGGCCTTGAGGATTTCATAGGTGGCGAGGGTCATTTCTTCGACGCTGTTGGGGAACTGATCGGTGTCCCAGCCGTTTTGCGGATCGCCACGGTTGGCGTCGATGCTGCCGAAAATCCCCAGCGAAACGGCCGTGGCAATCTCGTGATGGAAGCTATGCCCGGCCAGGGTCGCGTGGTTGGCCTCGATGTTGACCTTGATTTCGTGCTCCAGCCCGAACTGCTGAAGAAAGCCGAACACGGTGGCGCTGTCGTAATCGTATTGGTGTTTGGTCGGCTCCTGCGGCTTGGGTTCGATCAGCAGGTCGCCGGTGAAACCAATCTTGTGCTTGTGCTCGACCACCATGCGCATAAAGCGGCCGAGTTGTTCGCGTTCACGCTTCAAGTCCGTGTTGAGCAGGGTTTCGTAGCCTTCGCGACCGCCCCATAACACGTAGTTGGCGCCTTTCAGGCGATGGGTCGCGTTCATGGCGCTGAACACCTGGGCAGCGGCGCAGGCGAACACTTCCGGATCCGGATTACTCGCGGCGCCGGCAGCGAAACGCGGGTTGCTGAAGCAGTTGGCGGTGCCCCACAACAGCTTGATGCCGCTGGCTTCCTGGTGTTGCTCAAGGTGATCAACCATCTGCGCGAAATGGTTGCGATACTCCTTCAGCGAGCTGCCTTCCGGGGCGACATCGGTGTCATGGAAGCAGTAATAGTCGATACCCAGTTTGGAGAAGAATTCGAAGGCCGCGGCTGCTTTGCCGATCGCCAACTCCATGGGATCGCCGGCGTGTTGCCAAGGGCGCTTGAACGTCCCCGCACCGAACACATCGGAGCCCGGCCAGACGAACGTGTGCCAGTAACAGGCGGCCATGCGCAGGTGTTCGCGCATGGGTTTGCCGAGGATCAGTTTGTCGGCGTCGTAGTGACGAAAGGAGAGGGGGGAATCGCTGTTTGGGCCTTCGTAGCGAATCGCATCGACATCGGGGAAATACTGCATGGACCTTGTCCTTGTTGTTCTTGGCGGTGTCTCGATACTAGCAACGGCCCTGTACCCGCTGATTATGAAAAACATCAACACGGAGTGCGATTTTGCGTATTGAGCTTCTTCGGCCACGCGCCTAGTCTGTGCAAACCGTCTCCTTGAGAAGGGGGCCTCGAACAAGCCTGAAAACAATGAAAACCGTACCGCCTGTTCACCGCATCGCCCTTTTGTTCAATGGCAGCAAGATCTACGACCGAGGCATCATCAGCGGCATCGGCAACTACCTGAGCAGCACCCGTGCTTCCTGGGACCTGTTTCTCGAGGAGGATTTTCTCTGTCGTTTGAAAGGCATCGAGCGCTGGCAGGGCGACGGGATCATCGCCGACTTCGACGATCCGCTGATTGGCGAGGCGCTGGCCGATATCCAGATGCCAGTGGTAGCGGTAGGGGGCTCGTACGAGGATAAGCGCGCCTATCCGAAAGCGATTCCCTATGTCGCCACCGATAACAACGCACTGATAATGTTGGCCTACACGCATTTGATCGAAGCGGGACTGCAGCGTTTCGCCTGCTTCAGCCTGCCGGAAGCGCAAGCCAATCGCTGGGCGCAAGAGCGCGAAAAAGCCTTTCGCAAATTGATGAAGCGCGATGGTCTGCACGGCGAAATCTATCGCGGCATGGGCACCAGCGCACCGCTGTGGGACAGCGCCGTCGAACAACTGATCGCCTGGCTGCAAAGCCTGCCCAAACCCATCGGCATCATCGCCGTCAGCGACGCCCGCGCGCGCCAGTTGCTGCAAGCCTGTCTGACCGCCGGGATTGCCGTGCCGGAACAGGTGGCATTGATCGGCATCGACAATGATCCGCTGACACGCAGCCTGACCCGCGTGCCGCTGAGTTCTGTTATTCAGGGCACGGAAACCATGGGCCGAACCGCTGCGCAATTACTCCACCAGATGCTGCACGGCATGCCGTCCACCGGTACGCAGATCCTGATCCCGCCGGATGCTGTGAACGTGCAGGTGTCGAGCTTGCACCAACCGTTGGGCAATCCGTACGTGATGCAGGCGCTGCTGTTTATCCGACAATATGCTTGCCAGGGCATCAAAACGGCGCAGGTGGCGGCGTATGTCGGTGTGTCGCGCTCATCACTCGAAGCGCATTTCCGCGCCGAGCGAGGCTGCAGCGTGCACGACGAGATCCTGCGTTTCAAACTGGCAGCGGCCACCAGCGGATTGAAAAATACTGACTCGGTGATCGCCGACGTGGCGCGCAGTTGCGGGTTTAAATCTGCGCAGTATCTGCACACGGTGTTTCGCCGGGAGTTTGGCTGTACGCCGCGGGAGTATCAGCAAGGGGCAGGGATGCGCTGATGGAATGGCGGAAATGAGGTTAGAGTGGGCGTCAATGTCTTGATTGTTGCGTGAACAATGAATCGTCCGCTGTTCGTTTCTCTGGATGGGCCCAAAGGCACCGGCAAAACCACACTGTTGGAAGCCGTTACGCAAGTACTGAGGGCGGGCAACCAGAAAGTCATCCGGCTTTGCGAGAGAAAAAGCGATCCGTTCAGGGGTGAAACCATGGCCTTGGTCAACACTCTGGCGAGAAATCCTTGCCGGGATCTGGAGTGGGCTGTGTGTCAGCGCCTCGCGGATAGCCGTCGCTGGATCTCCCAGAACGTTCTGACGAAGCAGCCGCTGGACAGCATCATCTTGATCGATCGCTGGTATCCCTCGGATGCCGCGTTTCGCCAAACCATCCCGTTTGCCGAGATTCTTCAATTGAATATGGAGCGAGATGTGCGGGTGCCAGATCTGCATGTCGGCGTCGTCACCGATCCGGATATTTCATGGGCCAGGGCTGCGAACCGATCACGAGGACTGGGCGGCACTGTGATCCAGAAGCACGCAGAGCATGTGGCGTGTACAGAAATGTTCGAGCAAACGGTCAAGGATCACGGCTGGATGTTGTGCCGTAATGAAGGAACGGTTGAGGAGGCGACGATGCTGGTGGTTTCTCGGATCTATGAGGTGCTTGGGTTGAACGTCGAAGTGGATGCCAGGCTTGGCGCTCAGGGTATCGCGTAGACCTTGAAGTTCAGTGGACACGGCCCTGCCAACGCGGTTGCTCTGCGTTTTAGCGCTTAGCGTCGGCCAAGCCAGCCTCAATGCTCTGGCGAGGATTTCCAGGACAGGCTTGGAGTTCAGAGGATCCAGACCTTCAAAGCCCGAATCATGCCTTGATGCATAAACATTTCGTCGCGCGGCAGTCGCAAGCCTCGTGTGCTTCGCAAACCTTCAACAGAGGCAACGATGATGAATTCAACCTGGGCAGATCAAGTGGCACTTGTGAGTGGCGCGGGCAGTGAGCTTGGAATCGGTATGGCCATTGCCCATCGTCTTGGGGCTCAAGGGGCCAAGTTGATCGTCACGGCAAGCAGCGCACGCATCAATGAGCGGGTTGCGGAGTTACGTGCCGCCGGCTTCGAAGCAGTGGGTCGACCGGTCGACTTGACTCAGGAAACTCAGGTGAGTGAATTCGTCGCTTGGGCTGAGGCCGTTTGGGGCCGCATCGATATTCTTGTAAATAATGCCGGTATGGCGATGCAAGGGAGTCCAGAACAGTTCTCCGAGTTCACGAGTACGAGCCTCGAAAGCTGGAATCTTTCCATCGCTAGAAATCTGACAACTGCGTTTCTGTTAACCCAAGGGGTGTTGCCTGGGATGCGAGCGAGAGGCTATGGCCGCATAGTGAACATCAGCTCAACTACCGGCACACGGGCGAGTAATCCAGGGGAGGCTGCTTACAGTGCTGCAAAGGCGGGAATGGTAGGAATGAACATGAGTCTAGCTCTTGAGGTGGCTCATCAAGGTATCACTGTGAATTCAGTTGCCCCTGGCTGGATAGCTACAGGGTCGAGCACGCCTGATGAAGTCAAAGCCGCACGTTCTACGCCTCTCGGGAGAGCGGGGCGACCAGACGAAGTGGCCGCAGCCGTTGTATTCCTGGCTTCACCTGAAGCGAGTTACATCACAGGGGAATTGCTCGTGGTGGATGGAGGCAATTGCCTTGTTGAGAACAAAGCGGGTTAAGACATTTTAATTCCTGAGAGGGACCTCAACGAGCTTGAGGGATTGCGCTTGCGTCACTCGCTTTCAGGGATATCGCCCGATCAGGTCGTGCGTCGACGCTCATTTTGCGTCTCCTGCACAGAAATGCTGATAAAGGACGTTGATTTTGATGTCAATCAGCGTTGACTGAGCTGCGCTGCGCCGACTCACTGCTCCAGCAAAAACCGCTCAATTTCCTCGACGGTACTGCGCGCCGTTCTAGTGACGCCGATCAGTGTCGCGGAAGCGGCGCCAGTCCAGTCGCCATAACCCACCAACCACAAACGCGGTTCCTGAATCGAATGCGTACCTTTGACGGCCACGCGCCCGTCGGCGGAACACACGCCCAGTGATTCCAGATAGCCGAGGGCAGGGCGGAAGCCGGTGCACCAGATCACCGCGTCGACCGGCGTTTGCGAGCCATCAGCCCAAGTCACGCCGGTCTCGGTGAAGCGCAGGAACGGCCGAACCGCGTGCAACACGCCGCGCTCCCGTGCCTCAACGACTGGCGGCACCATCACGATATCGCCCAGGCCGCCAACCGGGTTTTCAATGACCATGCCGGCCAGCTGCGCTTTCCAGCGCTCGGTGGCGCGTTCGAAGAGCACGCGTCCATCAACGTCATCGGCAAGAAACTCTGGTGGCTGCGGAGTGACCCAAGTGGCATCGGCCACTTGCGAGACTTCAGCGAGGATCTGTGCACCGGAGTTGCCACCGCCCACCACCAGGACTTTTTTTCCCGCAAACGGCTTGGCGTTAACGTAATGGGCCGAATGCAATTGCTGACCGGTAAAGGTTTCGCTGCCTGGGTAATGCGGCAGGTAGGGATGGCGCCAAGTGCCGGTCGCGCTGACCACGGTGCGGGCCAGCCAACTGCGGCCCTGGGCTTTTACGTTGAGGTGATTACCCCGACGTTCAATAGCGTTGACCCAGTAGGGCCGTGCGACAGGAAACTGGTAGCGTTGCTCATACTGGCGCAGGTAATCGAGTACGTTGTCGCGACTGGGGTAACCGTCAGTGACCGGAGGCATCATCCAACCGGCGATGGAACTCCAGGTCGACGGTGAAAACAGTCGCAGGGAATCCCAGCCATGCCGCCAAGCGCCACCCGGCGCTGCTTCGGCATCGATAATCACAAAGGAACGCCCGGTACGGCGCAGGAAGTAAGCCACGGCGAGTGCGGACTGGCCACCGCCAATAATTGCAACATCCACGTCGGCAGGCATGGGGAATCCTTGGGTCAGCGAGGTTCAGGTTAAGTTAATACATTTGAAGCGGACGTTTGTTGATGTTGCTCAATCGGCGGCGTTGTAATGGATATGATTTAACATAATATACATTACACGTAACAAGATGTTTCGAGATTAGCCACGTTGCCCGCAAGATTTCATTCTCCTGCAATGCTCCAAACCGGCTTTCCCTCCAGCCTGATAATCCTCTGAATCTGCATCGCTCAATCCTCATCCCGCGTCAGCTGTTCAATCAATGCTCGATGCTGTGGAAACGCTGTCGTGAGCTTCTGGCGATTCCCCATCTCCATGTCGGCAAAATCAAATCCTGGCGAAACCGCTTCACTGATCAATCCAAATCCGTTTTTGCCGTCCAGCAATCGTGATGCTTTCCAGATGCCACCCGGTACGTGCAATTGCAGATGCTGTCCTGCGAGAACATCGTTGCCCATGATGACTGTCTGCAATGAACCGTCCGCATGGATCAGGCTGTATTCGAGTGCGTCGCCCAAGTGGAAATAATGCAGGATGTCAGACTGATTGAAATGAAACTGGCCCACCGGTGATTGCTCGGTCAGCAGATAGTAGATCGACGTCATCAGGTAACGCGGGCCTGCAGCGGTTTCGAGCCAGTCGCGATGGTCAGCCTGATAGGTTCTGCGAAAATAGCCGCCTTCGAGATGAGGCTCGAGATTCAGCGCATTGATCACGTCTTGTGCGCTTGCTTTACCTTGAGTCATCGCCCGCTCCGTTGATTTTATGGTGGTTTCTTATAGCTCAACTAAACGACCATTTAGTGTAGTTAAGCGCATATCGACGATGAATGACGAATTTTCCAGCTAAATCTCGGTCTTCCGCTGATTCACTCCTCACTCGGGTCATAACTGTTCACATTGGGCACTTGCATATGCAAACGCCCAAGCAAGTCAACCAACGTATCGACCTCAGCCGGGGTCAATCCGCTGAGCAGACGCGACTCTCGCTCAAGTGCAACTTTGAGCACGCGGTCATGCTGTTCTTTACCGCTGGCCGTCAATCGCACGGTGTAACGCCGCGCGTCCTTGGGATCCAGCTGACTGGTGATCCGCCCCGCCGCTTCCAATGTCTGCAATGAACGATTGACCGCCGGAAGCAGCACGTCGGCGACGTAATCAGAGGCCACCAGAGTGATATGCCGGTCGCAGTTCGCCGGGTCAAAACTCAGCGGAGCGTCGACGATCTCCCGGGTCAGTGCCAACGCTGCACGCACCTTTGGCAGCAACTCCAGACCCAGCGCTGTGGGTTCCAGGCGGCGCCCCACTTGTACCAGTAACGGGTCGTTGAAGTGTTCACGCAAGCGGCCCAGTGCCGAACTGGCAGCTGACTGCCCCAGGCACACAAACGTAGTTGCGATAGGTACTGATTCGCCCTTTAGAAGAAGGTCGAACTGACCGAACGCTACATCAAACACTGCTTGGGATGAGCGATTGTAGAGCACGATGCCTTGCCCCGTTATGTAAGCGGAATGAGGGCGACCAGATCCGTATCACCTATGTCGACACCCGCTTGTGAAAGCAACGTTGTCACTTGTCCGCGGTGGTGCGTCTGATGGTTGAAAAAATGCATGACCAAGCCATAAAAGCTCCTGTCAGCAGGTATTCCTTTGATGCTTGTGTAATTGAGGGTGTGATCCAGGTCCGGCTCTGCAATGGAGCGAGACCACTCTACAATTTGCTGATCAATCCACACTCGATGTGCCGAAAGATCTCGGATATTCGAGAAAAGCAACTGGTCGAGGCTTTTGGGGGCAGGAAGCTGCTGAATCGGTGCCAGTGCCAAGTAGTTAGCAGGGTGCTTGGCGAATCGATTTAGCCAGACAGTGTCGCCGGCCACCACGTGGTTCAACGTCCCGAGAATTGAACCAAAGAATGCTTTCCTATCCACTAAGAGTTCTTCATCTGACAGGCTTCTGGCTGCCTCATAAATCTTTACGTTCATCCATTCGTTATAGTTGGCCATCAGGCAAATATGACTGGTTCGGTTCATCGTGCTCGTGCTCGTCCTCGTCCTTTCAATGAATCGCTTTGCAATCGATCCACGCTTATCTTGCATCCCAGTCCAGTGTTGCGCTTTGTTGTGAGGAACCGTCTGATCGTCTATGAAAGAAGCGCTCGCAACGGAGCTGGAATGGATACAACTTCCTTACTTTCCGGTGAGACACAAACGTGTGTGACATTCGCTGTAAATGCCAGCACGCCTTCGCCTATAAACCCCTCAACCAAAAAAGTAAAAGAGTGCTTCCCCAACCTGGCCACGCCAACTTTAATAATCATTTCGTCATCCCACGTCACCGGAGCCAGCAACTCGATCGACATCGCACGCACCGGCGGCAATATATTAAAACTCATCACCGCTCTAAGCCCCGGCCCCCCTACCCATCTGTCGAGTGCTACACCAATGGCCTCTACAGCAAAATATGAGAATCGCGGGGTGTAAACCACCCCTGCCGGATCACAATCTCCGAACAAGATAGTTCTGCTTACAAAAACCGCATCAGGCATTTACTCCCCCCTACTCGCCAACGTCAGGCCGATATCGATGAGTTCTTCTCGCTCGGCCATCAAGGGCTTCTGCCTTTGATGGCGGCGATTGTCCCCACATCAGCGACTCAAAGATTTTCGCCTGGAACCTAAGCACTCAGTTGCTTGAACCAGTCAAGGCTCTCAACGGTAGTTCCAGAAGGACGGTATTCACATCCGATCCATCCTGCGTAGCCGCGCTGCTCCAGCGCCTCGAACAAGGCAGCAAAGTCGATACTCCCCGTTGCCGGCTCGTGACGACCCGGGCAATCGGCAATTTGCACATGCACGGTTCTGTCATAGAACCGCGCCAGCACATCGGCTGCATCTCCGGTCAAAAGCTGGGCATGGTAAAGATCAAGAATCAGCCCGACACTCGGGAAGGTCTCCAGTACCTGTTGCGCCTTGCTGAAGTCGGACATGTAATAGTCCGGCATCGCCTCTGCGCTGATCACTTCGATCAGCGGCCGCAGCCCCTGGTCTTCCAAGTACTTCACCGCATATTCCAGGTTGCCCGCGTAGGTTCGCTCAGCGTCATTCTGCGTGGTAACGCCCGACATGATGTGGACATCCGCACACGCCAAGGTCTTTGCGTAGCGGGCGGCCTGGAGCAACCCGTCACGAAACTCCTCGCCCCTGCCCTGTAACGCGGCAATGCCTTTGGTCACGCCAGCCGGGGCGGCGAACTGAATCAACGGCAAACTGTATTGGGCTAGATGGTCGGCAAGCAGACTGGCGTCGAATTCATACGGTGAAGGGAACTCCACCGCCCGAAAACCAGCGGCTGCGGCGGCGTCGATACGTTGCAGAAAAGGCAATTCATTGAATTGGAAACCGAGATGAGCATTGAACTTGAGCATTGGGTAATCATCCATCCTGGGAAGAAACGACATCATTAGCCTGGAGCATCCTTTGCCGCTCCAGCATTGCACTATCGCAAGTGCGTTCAACGATTAAAACCAGGTTTCCATCTGGATGCCGTATTGCCACACGCCTCCCGCCTGGAAGTCGGACATGCCAAAGGAGTCGTTAGTACTGAACCTGTCCAGATCCGAAGACCAGTTCATGTAGCTGGCGAACACTCGCAACTCCGGACGCGTGAGTAGATCGCCGACGTCGAGTTTGAATGTCGGGGCGACCGTGAACTTCCAGAAGTTACCATCGACCGCATTACGTTGTAGATAGCCCTTGGGGTCGAGGTTCATGGTTTGCCAGCTCATTTCGTAGGCCATTTCGAAGTTGCTGTTGATTCTGTTGGCCAAGCGCACGTTGAGGGTCAGCCAGCGGTAGTCGTCACCTTTAACGTATCTATCCTTGCTCTGTTCAGCCAACAAGCTGGGCCCGATGCGCCAGTCAGAGGTCAGCGGCGTCTCACCGTAAAGCGCCAGACGCAGCGCGCGGGCGTCGTCGATCAGTTCACCGTCCGAGCCAACGTTCTTGACCTCTGCCCCCAGGCCTTGCCCATAGAGCAGCGCCGTTTTGAAGAACCCTTCCCTGCCGAAAAAGGTTTTCTGGTGATTGGCCAGCATGCTGTGCAAACCGCTATCCGCAGGCGTCAAACCGGCCTTGTTGGTGTGGGTGCCGAAATCGTTTTTCTTGGCGCCGATGGCGTTGTACATCCACTGCCACTGGCCATCCTCGAAGAACTGGTTGGAGGTCAGGACGTAGCTTTCCACATCGGCATTGATACCGCCCTGACTGAAATCCCCGTAGCTACGCCCAATCAACGAGTAATTCGAGCGCCAATGCTTGTTCATCTGCACATCGTAAATTCCACCGCCGGTGCCGGCCAGGTAAACGACATCGGAGTCCAGCCAGTGGATATCGAAATTACCTCTATCAAACCGCTTGCCCGCCCACAGCGTAGCGTTCTCGAAGACTGAATTGCCTTTGAACGCAGCGACATGATCGAGTGTGGCGAACACTTGGCGCACGTTGAGTTTGCTTTCGTCGGCCGTCCAGTCATTGGAGCTTTCCACACCGTCGGCGATGGAGACCGTGAACTTGGAACGGGTGCCGTTTTGCGCATAGACCTCTTTCGACAGGTCGATACGCATGTAGGTGTCGTCCTCGTTGCCGAGTCGCCCGACTGCCCCGCCCACCGAGCCGGCCGGCGTTGTGTAAGGGCCGCCACGCCCACCACCCAGCCCCTCGTCGACCAGCAATCCGGAGCGCGCATAGCCGTTGAAGCTGAACCCATCGGTGAGGTGTCCGGAATTGCCCTCCTTCTCCAGGCTTTGCTGACGGGCTTCGAGTTTTGCCAGTCGGGTATCCAGAGCCGGCGCCGAAATGGCTGTTGCGTTGGACGCGACGGACTGCGAGGGCGGCGTTGCGAATTTGATCTGCTGCAATTCCCGGGCAAGTGCCTGGGTCTGCTGTTCGGCCGTGGCCGCACGCTTTTCCGCTGCGCTGGCACGCGCTTCAAGTGCGGCCATGCGCTCTTCCAGTGTCGCGCCCTGAGAAGCCGCCGCCGATGTGCCGAGCACGCCGACCAGTAGCCAGCTTGATCCTTTCTGCATGTTGATTCCCTGTTTTGTTTTTATTTTTTGGTTGCCGCAGTTGCCTTTTTTGCGTGAATCGCGAGTTGTCACAAACGACAAAAAAAGGATGCCTCCTCGCAAATACGCTGCTACATTTGGCGATGTTAACGTTAACTTTTCTAAAAACAAAAATAAAGGACGCTCGATGAAACACCTGAAATCGCTCCTGCCAGTCGCATTGATCACCCTGTCTGCCGCACTGCCATCCGTGTCGAACGCAACCGATCTGACGATCTCTTGCGGTGCGGTGGGTGCGGAGTTGCAACTGTGCAAAGAGGCCGTCGAGACATGGTCGAAACAGACCGGCAACAACGTCGAGGTGGTCTCCACGCCTAACTCGGCAACCGAAAGGTTGTCGTTCTACCAGCAGATCCTCAGTGCGCAGTCCACCGACATCGACATCATTCAAATCGACATGGTGTGGCCGGGGATGCTGGCCAAACACCTGCTGGATCTGCGGGAGGTGCTTCCCGCCAACGCGACCCAAGGCTATTTCCAGGCCCAGGTCGATAACGCCACGGTCAACGGCCGGCTGGTGACGATGCCGTGGTTCACCGACTCGGGGCTGCTGTATTACCGCAAGGACCTGCTTGAGAAATACAACAAACAGGTTCCTCAAACGTGGGAGGAAATGACCGCTACCGCCAGGGATGTGCAACAGGCTGAACGCAACGCCGGCAACGCCAATCTCTGGGGTTACATCTTTCAGGGACGTGCCTACGAGGGGCTGACGTGTAATGCGCTGGAGTGGATCAGTAGCCAACCGCAAGGCGGCCTGATCAATCAACGCGGCGACATCGTGGTCAACAGTCAGGCCTCGAGAGCGGCGTTGACCCTGGCGAAAAGCTGGGTCGGAGACATCTCTCCGCGTGGCGTGCTCAATTACACCGAGGAAGAAGGACGTGGCGTATTCCAGTCGGGCAATGCGCTGTTCATGCGTAACTGGCCTTATGTCTGGGCCTTGGTGCAAAGCCAAGACAGTGCCGTAAAAGACAAGGTCGGCGTCGCCCCCCTGCCCCGCGGCGGCGAAACCGGCGAGCATGCTTCCACCCTCGGTGGCTGGGGCCTGGCGGTATCGCGTTACAGCGCGCATCCCAAACTTGCCGCTGAGCTGGTGAGCTACCTGAGTAGTGCCCAAGAGCAAAAACGTCGAGCGCTGAAAGGCGGCTATAACCCGGTAATCGAGTCGCTGTATCAAGATCCCGAGTTGCTCGCGGCCATGCCTTATTACGCTCAGCTGCACAGCATTCTCAACGCTGGGGTCATGCGCCCCGCCGCCATCACCGCCGATCGTTATCCACGGGTCTCCAATGCGTTCTTCGATCGGGTGCATGGCGTGCTGGCGGGCGAGTTGCCCGTCGATCAGGCTCTTGCCGAACTGGAAAGCGAACTTACGCGCATCAAACGCCGGAACTGGTAAGCCACAAGGAAGGAAATCACCATGTCTGTCTCTACAACCCATGCCCCCTTTGACGAGCTGCTGCTCACGAGGGAAACGCCTGTACAACGTCGCCGGGTGCGCGCTGCCTGGCTGTTTCTGACGCCAATGCTGGTCTGCCTGGCCCTGGTCGCCGCCTGGCCGCTGCTGCGCACATTCTGGTTCAGTCTGACCGACGCCAGCCTGGCGGACACCGGTGGCGCAACCTTCATAGGCTTGAGCAATTATCTGTTGTTCAGCGGTTCCGGCTGGTCGGGCATCCTCGTCGATCCACAGTGGTGGAATGCAGTGCGCAACACGTTGTATTTCACGGTGGTCTCGGTGGGACTGGAGGTCGTGCTGGGGTTGTTGGTGGCGTTGCTGCTGAACATCAAATTCACCGGCCGTTCTCTGGTGCGGGCGTTGATTCTGATTCCGTGGGCGATTCCGACGATTGTCTCGGCGAAGATCTGGTCATGGATGCTCAACGACCAGTTCGGCATCATCAATCACCTGATGCTCAGCCTCGGCCTGATTGATGCTCCCCTGGCCTGGACGGCAGATGCCGACCTGTCGATGTGGGCGGTGATCATCGTTGATGTCTGGAAGACCGTGCCTTTCGTCACGCTGCTGATGCTGGCGGCCTTGCAGATGTTGCCGAGCGATTGCTACGAAGCGGCCAGGGTCGATGGCATTCATCCGCTGAAGGTGTTCTGGCGCGTCACCCTGCCACTGTTGATGCCTGCACTGCTGGTGGCGGCGATCTTTCGCATCCTTGATTCGCTGCGGGTATTCGACGTCATCTATGTGCTGACCTCGAACTCCTCGAGCACCATGAGCATGTCGGTGTATGCCCGCCAGCACTTGGTGGAGTTCCAGGATGTCGGTTACGGCAGCGCGGCGTCGACGCTGTTGTTTCTCGTGGTCGCGGTGATCGCCATGCTTTACCTCTACCTCGGACGCCGTCAACTGGAGGTCCGCGCATGAGCCCGCGCCTGCTGAAAAAAGCGCTGTTGCGCCTCGGATTCTGGTGCCTGATCGGGGTTTTGCTGCTGTATGCGGTTTTCCCGTTCTACTACGCCATCGTGACGTCGCTGAAGCCCTCCAGCGCCTTGTTCGAGGTGAGCTACTGGATCGAAAATCCTGACTTCTCCAATTACGCTGCGGTCCTCCACCAGGCCTCGTTCCTGCGAGCAATCGGTAATTCACTGGTGGTTGCGCTGTGCGTGGTCACCCTGGCGCTTTTCCTCAGCCTGACCGCTGCTTATGCCTTGGGCCGGGTGAAATTCCGTGGGCGTGGCACGGTGTTGATGATGGTGCTTGGCGTGTCGATGTTTCCCCAGGTCGCGGTGCTGTCGGGACTGTTCGAAGTGATCCGCGCCTTGGGCCTGTACAACACGTCGTGGGCGTTGATCCTGAGTTACACGATTTTCACCCTGCCCTTCACCGTCTGGGTGCTGACCACGTTCATGGGACAACTGCCCCATGAACTGGAGGAAGCGGCAATCATGGATGGTGCGTCGCCCTGGGTGACGCTGACCCGCGTGCTGTTGCCGCTACTCTGGCCCGCCCTGATCACCACTGGCTTGTTGGCCTTCATCGCGGCGTGGAACGAGTTCCTGTTTGCCCTGACGTTCACCCTCACCGACAGCCAACGCACGGTGCCGGTGGCCATCGCCTTGATTTCCGGCGGCAGCCCCCATGAGTTGCCTTGGGGCTTGTTGATGGCTGCCTCGGTGCTGGTCACCGTCCCACTGGTGATTCTGGTGCTGATCTTCCAGCGCCGAATCGTTTCCGGCCTCACTGCCGGCGCGTTAAAGGGTTGATGCCCAATAAAGACAAGGAACCGCATCGTGATGAAGTTGAAACTGGACAACGTGAACAAACAATTGGGCGGCGCGCGGATTCTTCGCGACATCAACCTGGAGATCGCTGCGGGTGAATTCGTGGTATTCGTCGGCCCTTCGGGCTGCGGAAAGTCGACGCTGCTGCGGCTGATCGCCGGACTGGATTCGATCTGTGCCGGCGACCTGCTGATCGACGGGCGCCGGGTCAACGACCTGGAGCCGCGCGAGCGTGGCGTCGGCATGGTGTTTCAGTCCTATGCGCTGTACCCACACATGAGCGTCTACGACAACATCAGTTTCGGTCTCAAACTGGCCAAGACTGAAAAGAGCAGCTTGCGCGAGCGCGTACTGAAAACTGCGCAAATCCTGCAATTGGACAAACTGCTGCAACGCAAGCCAAAAGAGTTGTCTGGAGGGCAGCGTCAGCGTGTAGCAATGGGCAGAGCCATGGCGCGGGAACCGGACATTTTGTTGTTCGATGAGCCGCTCTCCAACCTGGATGCTTCCTTGCGGGTGCAGATGCGCAACGAAATCGCCCGGCTGCATGCGCGACTGCGCTCAACCATGATCTACGTCACCCACGATCAGGTCGAAGCGATGACCCTGGCCGACAAAATTGTCGTGCTCAATGGCGGTCACGTCGAGCAGGTCGGCTCACCGCGCGAACTCTACGAGCGCCCGGCCAGCCGCTTTGTCGCCGGTTTTCTCGGTTCGCCGAGAATGAATTTCCTGCCGGCCCGCCTGCATGCGCCGGGCGAAACCAGCCTGGTCGATGCAACTGTTTTGGGGATGACCACCCTGCCCTTCGACAGCTCGGACCTGGCGGCAGAAGCCTCGCTGAGCCTGGGCGTTCGTCCGGAACACCTGTCGCTCAAAGCGGCGCAGGGCACGGCAGGCGTCGTCGTGACCGGGGTCGAATACCTGGGCAGTGAAACCTATGTGCACCTGGATACCGGGCAGGACGAGCCACTTATCTGTCGTTGTGAAGTCAACGCCGGATGGCAGGCGGGCGATCGGGTCGAACTGCAGCTGGACATCAACAAGATCCATCTGTTCGACAGCGACGGCACGGCATTGAAGCGCCACCCGCACGCCATTGAATCCGCGCAGGATGACCTCTCTTTGCGCTCAGTCCGAGCAGGCGCCCTATGACCTTGTCTTTGAATACTCCGAGCGATCCCATGTCTTCGACCCTTGACCTTGCGCAGCGCGCCCTGGCTGACAGCCAGTCTCGCGTCATCGAGGATTATCGACCCGGTTATCATATTGCCCCGCCGGCAGGCTGGATGAACGACCCGAACGGGGTCGTGTACTTCCGTGGCGAATATCACGTTTTCTATCAGCATCATCCCTTCGACGCGAAATGGGGGCCGATGTATTGGGGCCACGCCAAGAGTGCCGATCTGGTGCATTGGCAACACCTGCCCATTGCGCTGGCACCCGGCGATGACTGCGACCGCGACGGCTGTTTTTCCGGGAGCGCCGTGGTCTGTGGCGATACCCTGGCCCTGATCTACACCGGGCACACCTGGCTGGGCGAAGTGGGTGACGAACGCTTGATCCGTCAAGTGCAGTGCCTGGCAACCAGTACCGATGGCATCCGCTTCGTCAAACACGGGGCCGTCATCGACAGCGCGCCGGAAGACGCCATCATGCACTTTCGTGACCCCAAGGTCTGGCAGGACGATGGTTATTGGTACCTGATTGCCGGCGCACGTTTGGGCGACAGACCGCTACTGCCGCTGTACCGCTCCACGGATCTGCACGTCTGGGAATTCCTCGACTATGTGTCCGCCGGCAGCGAGGGCGATGGCTATATGTGGGAATGCCCGGACCTGTTTCGCCTGAATGGACGCGATGTGCTGCTGTACTCTCCGCAAGGCATGCAAGCCGACGGTTATGACCGGCTCAACAAATACCAGACCGGTTATCGAGTGGGCCAGCTCGACAACCAGTGGCACTTCACCGGCGGGCCTTTTATCGAGCTGGATAACGGCCACGATTTCTATGCAGCGCAAACGCTGTTGGCCGCCGATGGTCGGCGCCTCGTATGGGCATGGCTGGACATGTGGGAAAGCCCGATGCCCAGCCAGGCCCATCACTGGTGCGGCATGCTCGGATTGCCCCGCGAACTTGAGCTGCGCGCCGATCGCCTTTGCGTGTATCCGGCACGGGAGCTCAGCGCGCTGCGAATGGCGCAATTGCCGGGTACGCCGTGGTGGGGAGATTCGGGAACTCGCTGGGTACCGCAAGTAAATGGCGACATGCTCGAAATCCATGTGCATCTGGATCTGCTCGGCTGCACTGACGGCCACTTGGGAGTCGCTTTGCGTTGCAGCGACGATGGCCGTGAAGAAACCCTGCTCTATTACGATGCATCACTGCAGCGTCTGGTGCTTGATCGCAGCCGCTCGGGTGCGCAAGTCACAGGCCAGCGCAGCGTGGCGATAGACCCGACACAAGAGCGCTTGGAACTGCGCGTGTTTCTTGATCGCTCATCCATCGAGGTATTCGACGAAAACGGCCGCTTCAGCCTCAGCAGTCGCCTCTATCCGCGTTCCGACAGTCTGGGCGTGAAGCTGGTGGCAAGCGGGAGTGGCGGACGCGTCTCGATTGCCAAGGCATGGCCGCTCGGTTCTGCATGGTCATGAGCGGCGTCATTCGGGTCGCGAGAAGCCCGGGCCCTGTGTCATGATTCTGCGTCAACCTGACCGGCCGCACCTCGCATGACTTCAGTGAAAGACGTTGCACAACTGGCCGGCGTGTCCCTGATGACGGTGTCTCGAGCGCTCAATACTCCGGAAAAACTGAGCCCCGAAACCCTTCTACGGGTGCGTCGTGCCATTGATGAACTGCAATTCGTACCCAGCCTGTCAGCGCGCAAGATGCGCGGTGACAACCTGCAGTCGCGAACCATCGGTGTGTTCGCGCTGGACACTGCGACCACACCTTTCGCGGTCGAGCTGCTGCTGTCCATTGAGCAAACTGCGCAGCAAGCCGGCTGGAATGTCTTTATCCTCAACCTGCTAAGCAACCCGCCCACCGACCAGAACATCGACCTGATGCTGTCGCACCGTCCGGATGGCTTGATCTTCAGCGCCATGGGGTTTCGCCAGGTCAGCATTCCCGAGCGCTTGAAGAGCAAGCCTTTAGTGCTTGCCAATTGTCTGGCAGATGACAGCAGCCTCGTCAGCTATGTACCCGACGACGAAATGGGCCAGTATCGCGCCGTACACCACGCGTTGAGCCTCGGCTACCAGCGTCCGCTGTGTATCAATCTGCCGAAACAAAGTCTGGCATGGGGGCTGCGACAAAAAGGCCTGCAGCGTGCCTGTCAGGCATTTGGCCTAGCGCCTGAAATGCTCTTGCAATACGACCTTTCCGATCATGATGCCTATGGTGAAACAGCCGCCATTCTCGACCGGCATGTCATTGATGGTCGTCCCCAATTTGATATTTTGATCTGCGGCAACGACCGCATTGCCTTTTGTGCCTATCAGTTGTTGTTGGGGCGTGGCCTGAAAATTCCCGACGATGTTGCCGTCCTCGGCTACGACAACATGATCGGCATTGCCGAGTTGTTCATCCCTCCGTTGACCACCGTGCAACTGCCGTACTACGAAATTGGGCGCCAGGCTGCACGGCATCTGATCGAGACCCTGGAGCTTTCGGGCACTCAGCGAGTTGACTGTCCATTGGTGGTCAGGACATCACTGTAAGAGTGGGTCAGCTCGCTGATAGCACGCTTTTGATTTTCCGAGTGGAATCAGAAATCCACTGTCGCTGAAAGCAGATAAGTTCTCGGTGTCGACAACGTCAACCCCGGTTCACTGTCATCCGAAGCGCCTGCTGAACTCCAGTAGCTTTTATCCAGAACATTCTCGACATTGGCGCGCAGGGTGATGGTTTTTTCATCGACTTTGAAGGCGTACCGCGTACCCACGTCGAAGCGCTCCCAAGCGTCGATCTCCTTCTCGTTCGACTGATCCAGATACTGCGAACTGGAATAGATGCCACGGGTTGTCAGCGTCAGCCCCTGCACACTCGGCACGTCCCACTCTGCGCCCAGATTGACGTTGTATTTCGGCGTCGCCGGCGCGCGATTGCCGTCGAACGTGCCGTTGGTGGTGTGGGTCAGCTCGCTGTCGATGTACATCACGCCGCCGAGCAACCGGACGCCTTTGAGCGGTTCGCCAAACATGCTCAGCTCCACGCCGTTGTTCTGTCGTTTGCCGTTCGGGCCGAAGACCCGGGTCGTGGCGTTGGTTTCATAGGCGGGTTGTTTGATCCTGAATACTGCTGCCGTTAACGCATACGAACCGGCGTCGTACTTGGCACCGATCTCGACCTGACGGCTGATAAACGGCGGGAAGATTTCGTCTTCGTTCACTGACGTTGACGGCGCAATCTTGCCTTGGCTCAGGCCTTCCATGTAGTTGGCGTAGAGCGACAGCTTGTCAGTCGCCTTGAACAGTATGCCGCCCGAGGGCGAAACTTTTTCCTCGTCGTAAGCCGTGTCGCCTTTGACGTCATCGCTCCAGTCATCGACTTTCACTCGTTGCCAGCGCGCACCGAGGATCAACAGAAGCCGATCATCAAAGAAGCCCAAGGTGTCGGACAACGCCACGCCGCTGAAGCGGTTTTCGGTGTACACCTTGGCGTCGTAGCGCGTCGGCGTACCGGGTTTGGCGGTTTCCACCGGGTCATACAGATTGCTGCGCCCGGCCGCATAACGCGCGCCGCCATTCTCGAAATCCATATAAAAGTAGCTAGCCGCCAGATTGACCTCATGGCTCACCGGCCCGGTATGGAACCAGTTGCGCACGCCGGCCGTTGCGGTACGGACATTCTCGTCGCGGGTGAAATCACGCGGTTGAACGCTGAAATCACCGGCATCGTTGGTGACGGAAACGGCGTGGCGCAAGAAGTCATGATTACTTTTGCGCGCGCCGACGCCGCCGTACAGCATCACCGAATCATTGACGTCGAACTCAGCGTTGAGCGTGCCGAAGGTGTCCTCGGTTTTCGCCTGAGTCCACGGTTGCGCGTAGTTGCGATGCACCTTGTTCGCGCTCGGAACCTTGGCATTGGCCGCGACCTGCACGCGCTCCTGCGGCGCGTCGGTGTCGCGTTCGGTGTGACCGATATCGGTCGAAAGTCGCAAGCGCTCACCGCGAAAATCCAGGCCGAGCACGGCCATGTCGCGGTCGACACTTTGATCATCCCACTCGGTATCACCGGACTGTTTGACGCCGTTGAAGCGCAGGCCGAACTGATTGTCCTCACCGAACCGCCGGCCGACATCCACCGCGCCACCGACCTGATTGTTCGATGCATAGTTGGCCGTCAGCGAGGTGATCGGTTTGTCGGTGGCACGCTTGGGCACCACATTGATGCCTCCGCCCACGCTACCCCGTGGCGAGATGCCGTTAATGAGTTGGCTCGGGCCTTTCAGAATGTCGACGCGATCGGCCATTTCCATGTCGATCGTGTAAGTCGGCAGCACCCCATAGAGGCCGTTATAGGCGACGTCGCTGTTGAACAAACTGAAACCACGGATGGTGAACTGCTCGTAACGTCCACCGGCCGGATTGGTCGCGCGCACCGATGGATCGCTGGAAATCAGATCGCCCAAGGTGCGCGCCTGCTGATTCTTCACCGCCTCGCTGGTGTAGGTGGTCATGCTGAACGGGGTTTCCATGAAGTCTTTCGACCCCAGCAAACCCTGCGAGCCACGCCGCGCGACTTGGCCGCCGGCAAACACATCGGCATCGCTGGAACCGGTGGCACCGAGAATCGACGTCGGCGCCAGTTGCAGGCTGCTGCCCTCGGCGGCTGGAATCAGTGTATAGGCCTGCTCACCCAGCGGTTGCAGTTGCAGACCGGAACCCAGCAACAAGCGAGCGAACCCCTCCTCCACAGCGAATTCACCGGACAAGCCGTTGCTGTTGCGGCCACTCACCAGTGCCGGATCGACCGACAGATTGACCCCGGCCAACCCGGCAAAGCGGGTCAGTGCGGCGCTCAAACTACCGGCCGGCACCTGGTAACTGCGCCGAGCGGCGTCTTCGGCCCAACTGGACTGGATCAACACAGGGCTGGCACTCAGGCTCAGCAGGAGGCTCAACTGCAACAACGGACGCAAACGACTTGGGAATACTGCGGGCATTGGAAGAAGCTCTCGATTTTGTTCACTTACCTGCAATGACCGGTGAGGCGAAAAAAAGGGACAGGC
>Ga0075033_1000118_pt1 | contig 60550 bp, 82 predicted proteins | sample SynthPrep_5_END__FD_72751 | JGI IMG/M metagenome (GOLD analysis project Ga0075033, IMG submission 72751) | Synthetic microbial communities from Ohio, USA - SynthPrep_5_END_DS10_MetaG | ecosystem: Engineered > Bioreactor > Aerobic > Activated sludge | place: USA: Ohio, Columbus | collected...
CCTTGTGCGGTAAAAGTTTTTCGGTAGAATACGGCTCATTCGGAGTGTAGCGCAGCTTGGTAGCGCGTCTCGTTCGGGACGAGAAGGTCGCAGGTTCGAATCCTGTCTCTCCGACCAATCCATTGTTCCAGCATGTACCAACATGTCTCGGAACCCCAGAAAACCATGCCTCTGCGCCGGGTTTTCTGTTTCTGGCTGTCTCAACTTATCCCAGGTCATCCCTACCTAATTGGTATGCCGATTGGTATGCTGGCAAAACACCTATAACCCAGCATACCAAACAGCCATGAAACGAGCGGAAATCAAGCGCCGGCCGATGGCCGATACCACCCTCTCCAGCCTTGAACCCGAAGAAAAAACATACCGCGAACACGACGGCCAGGGTCTGTATTTTCGGGTGAAGCCATCCGGCCAGAAGCTATGGGAGCTACGGTACTCGAAACCAGGCTCGAAAGTCCGTTCTTGGCTGGGCCTAGGCCCCTACCCCAGCGTTGGTGGCGCCCTGGCCAGGACCAAGGCTCAGGAAGCGCGCACGCTCATCGCCCAAGGCATAGACCCTTCCACTCAGCGCAAAGCGGTTGAGGCGGAAGAGAAGGCACAATCCGAGAACCTGTTCGAACTCTTGGCGCGAGAATGGTATGCCACGCGCAAAGCAGGCTGGGGCGACGGGTATGCCAAGCGAGTGATAGGCGCCCTGGAACTGCATGTCTTTCCGAGAATGGGTAACCGGCCCTACGCCGATATCACCCCAATGGAATGGATGGAACTGTTCCGCTCCATGGAGAAGAAAGGCATCCTCGACCAGATGGGCAACGTGCGCCGCTTTTGCAAAGAGATTTACGACCTCGCCCGGGTTACCGGCCGGGCGATCAACAACCCTGTCGACGGCCTCGACAAGTTCCTCCAGAAGAAGCAGTCCACGAACTATGCCCACGTCGAGCAGGTCCAGCTTCCTGCTCTCCTACGTGCAATCAGCGCCTACAACAACAAAACAGTCAGGATTGGGCTGCGCCTGCTGGTTATCAACGGGTTGCGCCCCAGCGAAGTACGCGAGGCCCGCTGGAGCGAAATCGACTTGGACAAAGCTATCTGGGAAATCCCGGCTGAACGGATGAAAAAACGGCGGGCGCACATCGTTCCGCTGTCGACCCAGTCAGTCGCCTTGCTCAAGGAGCTGCAACTGTACTCAGGCTCCTACGCCCTGCTATTCCCTGGACGGAATGACCGCACCAAACCCTTGAGCAACATGGTTTTCAATATGGCCCTTCGCCGCATGGGCTACGAGGGGATGCAGACCGGTCACGGCTTCCGCCACATCGCATCTACCATTCTGCGAGAGAACGACTTCCCGAAAGACCACGTTGAAGCGCAACTGTCCCACGCAGAGGAAGGCGTCGCCAGGATCTACAACAAGGCCACTTACCTTGAGCAGCGGCGCACCATGATGCAGTGGTATGCCGACTACCTCGCCGCGCTCGAGCGCGGCAACGTGGTCCAGCTTGATAAGAGGGCCTGAATAGGCCCTCAGTCCGCCCTCACCGCCTCGATCTGCTTACCCACCTGATCAGTGATCAGGCTGCGCATCAGCGTGAGCCTGTCGATCTCCTTGCGCTTCCACGCACCATCCCGGTCAGAGCGGCGCACGTTCTCCATCTGCTTGTTGATCTCGCTGATACGACGCTGCTGGCGGTTGAGCTGCTGCCGCATCGCCAGGATGCCGCGCTTCTCGGCTGCCAGATCCTGCGCCTCTGCCGTTTTCCCAAGCCCTTGCAGTTCGCGCACGTCCGAGTAAATGCGGTTCGCCTCGCGCAGCCCATCGTAGAACAGCGTGCTGTACCGGGTGTAAGGCGCTGGTGCCCCCAGGTCGCGATAGAAGCGGCGAATCGGCTGGTACTCGCTCCAGCGCTTGTCCGGCGCCTCTTGGCCAGTTGCTCCGCGCCATACCGTATCGATGATGCCGGCCGCGTTCGCACCCACGGTACCGAAGTAGCCGCGGATCAGGTGATCAGCCTGCACAGGCGACAGCGCGAACGGCGTTTCATCGCCAAACACCCGGCTCGCGCTCGATACGGCCTGCGCCGCCACGGTGGTGCTGTCCCTGGAGCGCAGGCCCTTGCTCAGGCGCTCCATGCCTGCGGTTTCAATATCGCGGCCCGTGAAGGCATCCCGGTTGGAGTAGATATCGATCACCGGCTGGAACATCTGCGGCACCGGGTTGAAGCTGAAGGTCTGCATCATCATGTCTTTCAGGCGGTCGGCGAACAGCTTACCGGTCGCCTTGTCGTCGACGAGCTGCTCGGTCACGCGCTCGGCCATGGTGGCGATCGCTCCCACCTCGAACGGCTTCGGAATGAAGAACGCATTGTCACCGATGCGGATAAACCAGTAGGCGTCCTTCTGCCAGTCCTCGAGCTTGCGGTATTCATCGTCATCCGCATTCGCCAGGTACAGGGCGATGCTGGCCAGCGTCAAAGCACCAGTGACGGCACTGAAGCGTGCAGCAGCCTGCTTGTCACTAGCGGTACCCTGCCCCATGGCCGTCAACAGCGCCGGTTTGACGCCAGAGCGATACAGCTTGTCCAAACCCTGCAGGCGAGCATTAAGGAACGGCACCACCCGAATCAGGAAGCGGATCGCCGGCCACGCCCCGTGCTGGCTGAAGTCCATAATGTCACGCGCCTCATAGGCAGCGCGCAGGCGCCCCAGGTCATCGACATTCTGCAGGTAGGTGGCCGCACGGCTCACGTTCTCCGCGGTGTCTGCTACCTCGCCCCAGCGCCGCCAGCCAGCTCGCAGCAGCTTCGGTACCATGCTGGGATCGGTTACGAGTTCTGCGCCTTTGACGGCACTCTTCAGACTGGCCTTCACCTCGTTCACATCAGCGCCGTACAGGTGGCCGAAGCTGAACGCCCCGCCGCTGGCCTGCATTTCCGCCCGGGTGCGTGCATCCCGGTAACCCGCAACGCCCTGCGACAGGTTCTTGAACAGGTTCTTGCTGGTCGGTGACGTCGCCGAGGCCTGCATCAGGTCGCGCATGGTGTTGGCCAGGATGAACTGCGGCGTAACCGTGGTCATGTTGGTGAACAGCCGCTTGAAGGCCGACATGGTCTGCACCGCCAGGTTATTCAAGCCAGGATCTGCCAGAGCAGTCAGCGACTCGAATACCAGGGGATCATCGATCTCGTAGAAGACCCGATCGCCATCCTTCAGGACGAACGTGCTGGTCTTGGGATCGCGGCGACTCTCCGGCACCACTCGCGCGATGCCAGCGCGCTCGGCGTTGACCATGGCCTGTGTCGCGGCCTGGTTCTTCAGGCTGGCCGAAATCAGGTGGTGGAAGTTCATCAGGGTGTTTTCCAGCAGGTCATTCAGATTCTGCTTGCCGCCCTTCAGCTTCTTGTAGGCCTCCTGCCGGCTCAGCCCCTTGCCCGCGCGCGGCCCGCCGGCGGCGGCCTCTTCATCCATCACCCGATAGAACGGCACGTAGAACTCGTCACGCCACATCGCCCGGGTGTCGGCATTGATGATGCCGTTCGCCTCGGCAATGGCCAGCACATCGTCACGGTACTGCTGAAACTCGCTGAATACCTTGCTGTACAGCATCTGCCGGCTCTTGCCGTCCGCCGTACGCCCGCCGTTCAGCTGCTTGCCGCTGGCAATTTCATCGGCGGTGAACAGGTTCTCGCGCCCTTCCTGCATCAAGCGATCGGCGCGGTTCGCGGCAATCCACCCCATGAAGCGCTCCACCTCTGCGGCCGAACCCAACTGCGTCAGCACGGCAGAAAGCCCACCGGTCTTGTCACCGTCCTGCAGGGTGATCACCCGCTCTTTCCCGTCGAAGCGCAGGCGCCCAGTGGTCAGCATCGCATTCAGCGCGCCAGAGGCCGACGACGACATACGCGCCAGCACCCAGGAACTGCTGTGAATGGCATTGTCGATGAAGTCTTTGCCCAGCAGCCTCTCGTCGAGTTCTTTCAGCGCTGCATAGCGGTCCACTACGCCCTGGCGAATCTTCGTGGCCACGCGATCAGTACGCTCACGCACCCATTCCTTGGCCTTGGTCAGCGCCGGCGGCGAGCCGATCTTGTTCAGGAAGTCGCGCGCCCCCTGATTCAGTTCCGGGAAGGCATCAGCGGTATTCCCAGTGACAAACCGATCAGTGAAGGTATCGAGCAGGTCGACAGTGCCCTGACCCGCACGGCGATAGCGGATATCAGGATCGACCTGATCGAATGCGCCCGTGTTGTTCGTGGCCGACTTCACCTGGTTGTTATAGAACGCCACCCAGGTGCCGGTATTCGCAAGCTGGATGCCGTCATAACCCTCGGCTTCAAGCCGCTGCCGCATAGCGATCGACTTCTCGAAGCTATCCAGGCTCTGCGATTCCGCCACACTCATGCGGTAAGGGTTCTTGATCGAGGCGAACAGCGGCATCACGTTGGCCAGCCCTGGCATGCCGTCGGTTGCTTTCTCCGCGTAGGCTTTCGCCAGGGTGCCGTCATTGGTGAGGAACACACCAAGCGGCGCCGTGGTGTGGCCGGTGCTGCGGCCCGGCCGGCTCTGGTCAAAGATGGTGAACTGTTCGGCGGTGCCGTGGTACAGCACCAGTGGCTCGCCGTTGCCGTCCGTCACCTTAGAGACGGTATCGGGATTGACGCGATTCAGCGCCCGGCGTACAAAGTCCCCTGGAGCCTTGGTATTGGCCGGTGTCGACCTCTGACCTTCACGGGTCATCTCGCGCGGAGAGACTGCCAAGGCTTCTTCTTTTCTATCGAGCGTCACAAGATTGTGCAGTCGGCGCCCGTTATTGTCCTCGCGGACATTGAACACCACATACAGCGGCACCCCGTCGACAGATACGGGCATGATCAGCTTGTGGTGCGCCATCCCTTCCCGACCTTTGCTATCGAAGTCCCAGCGCGAATACTCCGCATGGCGAATTGCGTCCTGCACCTTGGCCAGGACCGTATGTTTCGCCGGGTCTGCTGAAGTCGACACTGCTTTCTTGGCGCCGTTGTTGTTCAACCTGACCTCGCCAAGCACGTCATGCTGCAGGGTTTCACCAGACGCAACAAACCCGCGCAGCAACTCCAGCACCTTGGCCTGACGCTCCTTGATACCCAGCCCCTTCCAGGCTTCTGGTGTTTTCAGGCGAAGCGGCTTCGATTCGTCCAGCCGCTGCTCAACCGCCAGTGCCTGCCAGTCACCGAACCACCGGTCGAAAGATTCGCTGCGCACTTGGTGCCACTGCTTCTGATTGAGCTTCGACGGCTTGCCGTTCGGTGCCAGCAAGCGCCCCTGCTCGTCGGCGATTTCTGGACCACGACCGGAGCGCCCATCGCGCGAGAACGCCTCCCGAGCACCAGCCCGGCGCCTGCCGTTCTCGATATAGGCCCGAGCATTGGCCAACAGACCCTGAATATCGCCCTCGGTCCAACGCATGTTGAAGCCGATAGATCGCAGCGCGTTGCGCATCGCGGTCACCAAGCGCGGCCAGAACGCTTGCTGCTGGATGGTACCGGCGCCAGCCATATCGGCCAGCACTTCCTCCATGGCCACGGCCGGCTCATACCCATGCCGACGCACGAACTGATCGGCCTGGGCTTTTAGCTCTGGATTGCCGTTGTAGATACTCATCAGTAGAGGCTTTAGCCGAGCGCCGTACGCTCCCTGCATACCAGCATGACCAAGCACTTCATGCTGTAACACGAACGCCGCGTGCTTCACGTCACGCAGGTTGTCGGCCACTAGATAAACCGTGCCGTCGCTCAGGGTGCCCTCGATATCAAAGGCGCCATCACGCTCGACAGTACGACGCTGGCGATCCGGCAGATCCTTGACCGACTGCACCACCTTCACATCTGGCGCATTCTGCCAGGCCCCGGTCAGGCGCTTGAGTTGCATGCGCAGTTGGCCAGCGCGGGCGCCCTGGCCAGGCTCTGGAGACCGGCGGTAGCTGTTGCGCGAGTACTGCTGCTGGCCAAACTCCTGACGCAGCGACTCCCAGGCCTGGCGGTTCACGCCCTCCGGGCTGCCGCTGTTCAACTCGTTGTACTGCTCGAAGGTGATGCCGGCCGAAGCGCGGTCTACGTCCGCTTCATACTGATCCTGCAGGCGCTGGATGGCCTGATCGTAGCCTGGCGATCCTTTCTTGATGCCAGCGGCCTTGGCCTGGCGGTCGATATAGCGCTTGCGCGGGGTCGCCAAGATATCTGGCAGCCCAGACCTATCCTGCTGATTATCCTGCTGCGTTGCCGCAAGCTCAGCGGCAGGCGTCGCACCATCTGCCTGGGTAGCACTGGGAAACTCTGCGACAGTGGTTAGCAGATCTTGAATCGGCGCATCCAAGCGGATGACCTTCACGTCCTCACCGGATTCAAGCTTTGCCATCCACTGATGGTGGCCATCGAGCACATGCCCGTCGCGCGACACCAGAATGGATCGATCGCCACCCGTGAACTTCTTGGCTGCAGCGACTTTCTTTGGCGAGAACTCAGCCTGGGTCGGCTTCAGTGAGGAAGCGCTGACAGTTTCCTCTGCATGACTGATGCCCCGCGCATTCAGGAAATTGACCATAGCCCCGCGATGCTCGGCCTTGATCTGAGGCATATCCGCGCGCGGCACGCCGCGACTGCCGGAGTCATCACTGAATGCAGTCCACTCCTTGTCGATTTTCTTGCCTATGACACTATTCGAATCGCTCAGTGCACGCTGCCCGTCTGCCCCTTGAGTTGCAGCAGGAACACCAGATCGACCAGATCCTGCCGATCGCCCGGCAGCGGCAGGCCGTTCAGCCACAACTGGCTCTCGCGCCACGTTATCTGCCGCATCTGGCACAGCAGGCGTATCGCCTGCGGCTCGGTCATCAACAGGCCCTGGCCGACTATCAGCACCTTGCACCTCCTGGCGGCGCTGAATGCGCCACTCGCGATTGCCACTCTTCACGACTTCAAACGCAGACGGCTCCGGCATCTCGCGCAGCGCCTTGTTTGCACCGGGAACGCTTCGGTAGATATTGGAAATCGCCTGTTGCTCGCCCCGCACGGCCTTGATTGCCCGCGCAGCCTGCGCCCTGGTTGCGCCACTGGAGGCGGCTAGCGTCTCTGCATTCGCCTGCTCTCCTGCCTGGCGAGCCTGCTGCAACACCTGATCGAACTTCGGGCGCTGGCCAGGCACAGCCTGAGCGGTCATGCCATCCACGCGCGGCGCCGGCTCTGCCTGCGGCTGATTAGGAACCCGGCCCACTTGGGCCTGTCCGGCGCTGTCCACCACCACGGCCTCTGGGCGAAGGTCTGGCAACGCCTGGCGCACGGGCTCAGCATCGAAAGTTCGCTGGGTTGCCGGCGGCTGCGCCTGTGGCATCCGAGCAGCCGGGATCACCTCGCCAGTGATAGGCAACTCACCACGCGGCGTCTGTTGGTCCATGCCGGGTCCACCGCCTGGCTGGCCAGCCTCGCGCCCTGGTACCGGACGCTGCTCGCGGTCAACGTTGCGAGCTGGACCTTGCTCGCTCACCTGGCCATTGGCATCTGCGTACAGAACTTGCTCAGGTGCAGGCAGCGCCAGACGATCCGGCGCCGGCAGTTGCGCGGCAGTGCGGGAGATAACGCCAGCAGCAGGATCTGGAGCAGGTACCGGCGCCGGCATCGGGTTTTCGGCAGACGGCGACGGCTGAACCATGCGCGTGCGCGCCATGTTCCAAGACGCCTCAGCAGTGCTCTGCCCAAGGGAAAGCAAGCTCTCCAGCACGGCATCAGGGATGTTCCCTTCACCAGTGGCTGCCAGTTCGCCAAGATACTCGCCGACACCCTCGCCAACAGTCTCCATGCCCAGCAGCGCGCCGCCAGTCGCAACTCGACGCCCGAGCCGATCAGCTGCCTTGCGCGCATTGTCCTGCGCCACCCGCACGGCAGCAGCAATCTCAGGGTTCGCCCGGGCAGCAACCACAGCGGCTTCGCTGGTCACGTCAACGCCACGATCCATCAGCGTCTTGCGAGTAGCAGCCTCCAGCGCGGTGCTGCTGGTACGTTGCAAGGTACTTGCCACCTTCCCGCCGACACCCAGCGTGAGCGCATCCACGCCCGTGATCACACCACCTTTGACAGCACCTTCGCGCCGGGCCTGCGCCAGTTCTTCCTGGGTCACCTCGCCGTCATCGGCCGCAGCCATGGCCTTGTTGCCGGTTTCAAGTGCAGTGTTCCCAAGGAACATGCCGGCCAGGCCGCCGACCACGCCGCCGACGGTACCGCCAGCAGCCGTACCTACACCCGGCACAACAGAGCCGATACCAGCACCGATGGCCGCGCCACCCTTCAGGCCAGCCCAACCACCGCCGAGTACTGCCGCAGCATTCGGCAACTGCTCGAGCACGGCCAACCCAGCGCCGGCCGGGTTATCGACGATGGCACCGATGCCCTGACCAATGGTAGGCAGCAGGCCAGGATCTTCACCCAGTGCCGCGGTGCGGTCTGCATAGTCAGCCTGGAACTGCTCAAGACGAGGATCGCGAGGCGCCTGCGCCTGCTCGGCGGCGCGATCTGCGACGCCCTGCGTATTGCCGGTGTAAGCATCGACGGTGGAGGCGATCGCGCGGCCAGTATTCTTGGCACCCTCGACAACGGTGTCGACGATGCCGCTGGCCTTTGGCTTCTGCGGCTGAAGGCCAAACTCCTGCGCAAGACTGGAGCCTCCAGTGGATCCTGCCGGCTCATTGGCCCCTAATCCAAACTCATCAGCCAGCTTGCTCATTGCCCCTCCAAACAGCCGCACCGTGCGGCACCGTTCAGAGAACGCTATGTCACTGGCCTACTTGGACAAGGCGAAAGAAATCCCACCAAATGGTGGGATTATCTCGTCGAAAGGAAACATACATACCCGTAAATCCGGGTATGTACTTTCTATGCAGAGAACAGCTTCTCCAGGCAGATATCGAAGGCCTCAATCCACGCACCAGCAGGCCATGCCTTGACGGTGCCATAGCGCTCGTCGGCCACCTCGACCGCCTGGGCGTTATTGCGCTTGCACCAGCGGCGCAGCGCCACATAGGCATTCTTGGGTAAACGCTTGCCGGTGGCGCGCTCAACAGCAATGACGGTGGCGTGCTTGCTGTTCTTGCCGAGTTCGCCCTTGAGCCGGTTCACCTCGCGAACTGCAGCGGATGCCGTTGCCATGGCAGAAGCTTCTCGCTTGCTGCCGATCTGCGCCTTGGTGGCAATGGCTTGGTCGCGCTCTTGCTCGATCTGTTTGGCCTGCTGTATCAGCGCCAACTGCTTGGCAGCCATTTCCTGTATCAGCAGAAGCTTGCCCTCTTCTGTGTCAATGGAAGCCAGCGGCACTCGCTGCTTCTCTTCCAACTCAGTCATCCGGTCAAACACCACTGCCTGCAACTCGTAGCTGTAGGACATGGCCATCAGACAGGCTTCGCGCTTCGGGAAGCGATAGCCGCGACGTGGCCGACCGTAGCTATCAGGAAGATCAGCCGAAAATTCGGCTGATCTTTCTCCAAGCACTTCTGGCACCTTGTCAAGGAAGTGCTTGTGCTCCAATTTGGCGAACCCCTTGCTGGGGAACCGCTGGCCAGCCGCATCGGCCTGAAGCTTGCGATAATCGTTGATTAGATCGACCAGTTCCAAGCTGGTCATGGTGGCGCTGATAACTGGCGTGAACATGCTGCTCATGACAATTCCTCTCCGCCCCAAAGAAGGGAAGCAGGCAAGGGGCATGGGCGGAATCAGTTCCTTCCCCGGTTCGGCTGTACGGGCCTAGCCTGCTCGGCTCCCCGAAAGGAGCCGACACCCGACGCTATGTCACTGGAAGGTCATGGCAAGCGACCAACGCGGATTGCACGCCAGCCAGCATGAGGCTATAACGCCAGCATGAAGAAACTGATCATCACCGCCGCCCTACTCGCGCTCTCAGGCCTGGCCCAGGCCGGGAACTTTGCGACGTGCCTGCTCGACGAACTGCCCAGCGTGCAGAACAACAACGCTGCAGGCGCGGCTTATCAGGTGTGCAGCGCCAAGTATCCAGAGCGCTACGATGGCGTTGTGCAGGGTTCTGGCCGCGGCTTCTGGGGTTACGACTCTGGCGCTGAATGCGCACTCAAGAAAGCGCGCGACACTCACAGCCAGAGCGCTGCAGGCATGATTCGAGTAGCCTGCAACCGCCTATACAACAAGCAATGCTCAGCCTTGGCTACCGAGTTTGGGCTGAACTGCAACTGATCAACTGACGGCAACACCCTGAGCAGTAAGAGCCCTGATGTAGTCGTCGATTGAAACGCCATCCTCCTTGGCTGCCTGCTCAACTTCCTGCCGAGTCACGCTCATTCTGCGGCTGACACCGCCAGTCGACACCGGCCGCCCAGTAGTCACATCGATCAGTTGTGAGCCACGGATATCACGGCCGTTCTCGTCACGCCCAATGATAATGTCCTGCGACTGGTACCGGTCTTTCGCCGGCGTACTGAGCGAGGTGTAAGCGCTGCGCGCTGCTTCGCGCTGATCCTGGCTCAGGCTGGTATCAGCCATCTGCGCAGCCAGGCCTTCAAGGCGCTGGCGCTCGGTGAACTGAATATCGCCGATGTTCAGTTCTTGCTGAGTGCGCTGGCGGTTGAGTTGGTTAGTTAGGCGCTCGTCCATGCCGGACAGAATTCCCTGCTGGGCTTGGCTGCGGACTGCCTCAGTCTGCGCGCCCATGGTGTCCAGCCTCGCCCGTTGGCGCTCAGCCAAGGTAGGAGCACGGCGAGAGGCAAGCCAGGAGTTGTCGCCAACCACAGTCAAGCGCCCGCCACCTTCGCCGATCTGGCCGCGGCGGCTGTCCTGAATAGTCTGGGCTCGGATATCGTTGGCTCGCTGCAGGCGACCAAGCGCAAGCTGAGAATCACCTGGCTGCATCTGCGAGAAGGAACCAATCCCATCACCAATGCTTGCCGGAGTTCTGCCATTTACAGTGATCATCGAGGCCGCATCGGATCCCGTCGCACCCTGCGCAGAAGCAGGCTGACCTGGCATGTTGGACACGATACTTTGTGCCTGCGGATTCGGTTGCGCAGCAACAGGAGTCGGCGACGGCTGTGCGGAAACGCCAGGCATCTCATCGCTAATACTTTGCGGCTGAACACCCAAGGCTTCGCGCGCACCGGCCTTCAATTGATCGGAAGCCAGAGACGCGCGGTCGATACCCTGTGACAACGTCGCCGATGCAGCATCTGCATAGCGACTCGCACCACCTGGCAGGGTGTTCGGATCGCCTCCGGCCAGCCTCGCGATACCGCCTCGCGCTGCATCCAGACCTGCCGCGAACGGGAGTGCCGCGCCACCCGCAACGATTTCAGCTCCGCCAGCCAGGCCAGACAGTATCCCGCCAGGCTGTGGAAGGCGTGGCACCCCGGCTGAAGCTGGCTGGATAGTGCCGCGCGGTCCGGTAACAGGCTGATTCATCTGCGCCTGCATGCGATCAGCACGGCTCGAAGTCGGCATATTGGCAATCAGCGGGTTCTCACCTTGACGGCGGCGCTCCTGCTCTTCCTGCGTAGAGTACTGAACGGCCATGCTGCCTCTCCAGAATGTTCGAGTTACGCCAAACCTATGTCACTGGCTACGCCGATCAAGGTCACGCGAACGCCACCACAGCCGTAACGTCTGCAACCCCGCCCTCGGCCAGAGTTCCATCAAGATCCAGCCCATCGCCGTAGAAGTAGAAGATGCCGTCAAATTCGCCAGTCAGGTCAACTGTTTGGCTGGAGAAGCTGGGCGAACTGAGTGTCAGGCTGACGGGAATACCGTGCTCCATGCCGCCGAAGTTGACGCCCACCTCTAGCGTATTGAATGTGTCGAGGTAGGTGTACACACTGACAACGCGCGACCCAATAACTTCCGGGTTTTCCCAGCCGAAGCCATCACCCTGCGCCTCAAGGTCCACAGTTGCAGTGAATACGCCGTCATGCGGCACAGGATCGTCAGGAATCCAGCCAGTTCCACTATCTCCAAATTCATCTTCGGCCGCGTTCTTAAAGTTTGTCCAGAACGCAGCAGGTCCTTCAGCACCTCTAAGGTAAAAGCTAGGGTTTCCATCTACTACATCAACCGGCGTGAATACCATAGAATCGAAATTCATGGCGCTGTCTGCTACAACTAACATACCGTCGGATGGCAGGTATATATTCCACGCACTACCCTTTTTTACAGCAATACTGTATGTACCAATTATTTTTTGTATATCTGACTGCCTAGCGACCAGGTCAACCATTGCTGCTAATTGAGTGCCAGCAACCATACTGAGTATTTCGTCAGACACACTACCGTCCACGAAATCTATAACCGCACCGTTTGGCGCAGATAGCGTCGGAACACTGAACTCATTCGTGAAGTATGTTCTTATAGAACTCATGTCAACACCCCTGTTGCCGCAATCACCATCTGCCCGCTAGGAAGAAAGCCAATAACGCTGTCCGCATTCGGCATATCGCAGTCATCAAACACCAGAGGAATCTCTACCGGAAATAGCGCCAGAGTGTAGACTCCAGAGCTTGTATATGGAGTAAAAAACGCCTGAACTCCGTTATCTGCTGGAATTAAAAACCCAATTGTCTGGTTAAAGAAACCCGGTTCTTGCCCGCCAATTACGGCGGTAGCTACTATCGAACCGGCTGATGGTTCTGAGCCATCCCACGCAACAACCCACCTAACCAACTCAATAGTGTAGTCGCCGTCTAAGTATGTGGCTTGTAGCGTGTATATGTTCCCATCCATACCTAAAACCGGCGGCGGTAGTCGGTCATATTCGTTGCCTGTACCTGGGTGCGGGCTGTCTGGGTCATATGCAACTCTTCCGTGTGAAACTCCGTCCTCAATAGTAAGCTTGACGATAGCCCCAGAGTAGAGAGGGTTCTTGTAAATCCGATAGATCGACGGCGTCATGTTCACCCCCTGACAATGTTCTGTGGATCGGATCCGCCGCCCACTGCGCCGATCACATGCAGGCCAAGCGATGGCGTGCCATTTGGCGAGTACGGGTTGCCGCTGAAATTGATCTTGCGAGTTGAGTTCTGGTCGTAGAGCAATTGCCAACTCACCCCACCGTCGACTGACGTGTACACCTGGCCGATATCGTTTGCCCCCATGCGCAGCAGCAGACATGGCTCTTGCACCACTTCTCCCTCTGCATTCTTGGCTTCGAACTGATAGCAGGTCAGCGCGGTGAATGGCCCGACCGTCTGCTGACCCTGGTCGAGCACGGTACCCACCACCACTGCCTCCCCCGTCGTCGACGAGAATCGACAAATAACAGCGTTGTACCGGCGTCCCGCCGATGGCCCGGTGCGCTGGTGCAGCACAAACATAATGTCCGTGTCACTCACCTGGGCGAAGGTGTTCATTTCGTTGCCAGGGCACACGAACTCTTCAGCGTAGAAGTCGAGCAGTTCGTAATCGGTTTCGTCGGCCTCACTGAACATGCTGAGCATCTGCCGGCGATGACTGTTGATTGAGGAACCGAACCACTGGAAGAGATCGAGCACGCCGTTGCCGTACTTGCCTTCAGTGATCGGCTCGATGTTGCCGCCCAGTGCCCGGGTGTCGATCACGTAACGCTCGCCGTCGATGATGAACCACAGTTCTTCGTATTTCGCCCGATCGGGGTATGGTCCGAACTCCTGATCGGTGTAGAAGATCGGCGCCCCCACCGTCGAGTTCTGCCTGCCGGCGTAATCCGCCGTGTAGGGCATCGGCACATTCACGCCGATATGCGAAAGCTTCGACGCCAGGAACGGGCTGCGCTCGTAGCGCACGGCTCGCACGGCGTAGGCCCGCTGTTCGCCAAGCACGCACCCATACCTGACTTGCGGCAGAAAGGCGGTGGCAACATCCATACCCGGCTGGTACTGCTCACAATCGATAGGCCCCAGCACGTCATGAAAAGCCGTGGCGATCGTATAGCCACCAGGGTTGTCGAGGCTCGCACGAACGAACACCAAGCCCGTCTTGGCCACGGCCAGCAGCGCCTGGCTCGGCGCACTTGGCTGATCGTCAGTAGCTCGACGCGAGGCACCGATATCGACCAGGGCGCTATCCAGTGCCTTCACCGAGCACACAAACTCGGCTTCTTCACCGATGCACGTGGCGTAGACTGCCCCGAACATTGCCGGCAGCTTATGCGCACTGTCGATCAATGGAATGTAGATATCTGGCGCCGTATCGAACGCCCAGTTTCCGATGGCTGAACGAAACATGGCCGAGCGATCAGCCACAGTGCCTGGCTGCAGCCATTCTGGTAGATCGTCGTATGCCACACGCACACCGCCAGCCCAGCTCATGGCCGACGAGCCGACAGTTGGATACCCATCAGGGTTCGGTACCGGCTGCTGCCCAGGCGCAGGCGTGATCAACGTCATTGCGTACCGGCTGCCCTGTACTCGCATGACGTAGCGCAGATCTGGCGATGCCACATCACTGAAACGCCACCAGTTCTCGCGCTCAAAAAGCGTAACCGGTACGTCCTCGAAGCGCATCAGCACCAGTTCCGGATGCCACGCGGCCGAGATCAGCGCCGCGCCAGCCTCGAACAGCGCCGAGTTGGCCAATGACCTGGCCGAGACGTAGCCGGATACGGGCGCACCATCTGGCGACCATGATCCATGCAGCTCGAACAGATCATCGTCCAGCCTGGCCATTGGCGCAGCAATCAGTGCTCGACCTTCACCGATGGCGATACCTGGGTGGCACGATTGCCGATAGGCAAACGGCGACTCGCGCGTCACCACGTGCGGGAAGTCCAGAACCCCAACGCCACCCTCGCCAGGATCATCAACCAGCCTCGGCGAACTGGTTGGCCCAACCTTCAGCCATGGGTGGTCCCACACAACGCTATCAACTGCTGTCCGCCAGGCACCACCGATAAACAACAGGTCCGCACCAAGCTCCTGGCTCACCCAGTCATCTTGAATACGCACCATCCAACTACCGCCGGAGCTCCAGTGTGTCAGTTGCAGGCTTGCCCCAATCAGCCGATAGCGCGTCAGATAAGGACCTATGCCGGAGGCATCCTGTCCTGTTGCCCCACCGGTACCCGCCACCACTGTTCCGCCGACCCATGCGTGTGTAATGCCCCAACGACCAGCCTCAGTCTTTGCGGCAGGGGCATATCCGCCAGCCGCATCACCGTCCATCGACGCAGCCACGGTCGTCCGGTTCATCGCAGCACTTTTGGCTTTGTTCCGGTAATGAGAGCGGTTGATCCACGCGACCCACTCCGGGAAACCAGTTCGATCATCAGCATCCGGATTGAAGTCGTTCACGCTGACCGGCAGTCGCCCGCCGCCGTCTTTCAATCGCAAGCGCTGCGGTAGCCGCCACAGTTCCTTAAAGCTGTTGTTCTGCTCGTAGATCATCGAGACTCCCCAGGCAGCGATGCACACAAGCCCCAGGTCGATGACGTTAGCTGTGGTGATATCACGCCCAGCAGAAATGGTGATCAGGTAGCCGCGGAAGAATGTCTTCTTCGATCCACCCGGCGGCACCTTCCGGCCATCGCTGATAGCCTTGCGGTGAACAACCGGGTCGAGAGCGCCGGCGAACTTGACGATCACCGGATTCATTAGATCGACTCGACCTGCGCGGTGAGCGAACCAGCGGCGCTTGCGGCACCCTGTGCAATGCTGGCGAAGCCTTGGGCAGCCTGAGCATGCGCCCCAGCAGATCCTCGCTGACCAGCGTTGGCCACCCTATTACGATCGATATCGGCACTGATACCCGCGCTCGTCTCTGCTGCTCGCAGGTGCAAGTTCTCCCACGCAACTTCGACGTTGTAATAGTTCGACAGCGCGCTGTAATAGGTGTTGTAGGCCTGCGCGCGGATGCGCTGCGTTTCATTATCCAGGCCGTACACACTGAAGTAGGACCTGAAAAATTCGGCACTGATACCGAGGATCCCGGTCTTCAACTGGGCAGCGATACCCAGCGAGTACTTCAGAATGTCGTTCTTGATCTCGGCATCACGGATCGCCGCATCACGATTCACGTCCAGCGCGGCATCGGTCGCGCGCTGCTCCGACTGACTCATAGCGTCGACCAGCGCGCCAACAGGCAGCGTGAATCCGCGCCCGGAGAAAGCCGCCTCCAGAGTCCTACGCTCGCTGCTGCTGGTCCTGTAGGCGCGATCGCGCGCTTTGTGCCAGACCATATCGAATACGGTTGAGTCGATACCGAACGGCTTGGTGCCGCTGATCACACCGAGCACGAAGTCCTCGGGCTGATTCTTGAATCCGCCATTGATCGACGGGAAGTATTTCGCCAGCCACTGATCGACCTTGTCGTCGATTTGCGTCGTGATGGCATTGGCGTTATCAGCACCTGAAAGCAGGTCACTGAATTTCGGCGGCGGTTGGAGGTTCAACTCTCCAGGGGTGTAGTTCAGGCCCCGCTCTCTCAGACTTGCGCCACTGCCGGAACCGATTCGTGCAGCGCTCAGGCTGGCACGATCCATCGCCGCGGTAACGGTCGCGAATAGGTTGTTCGTTGTGTCTTGGTAATTACTGGCCATGACTACCTCGCCGTTCGCCGGCTCGAGGTGCCGACCACCCATTCGACGTTATCGATACGGGCCTCAGTTGCATCCTCGATGATGATCTGCGCCCGCCAGAATCGGCTGGTGCGCCCTTTCGGCAGCAGCGCACGCGCTTCACTGCCGCGAACCTGCACGGGATGGGTGGTCGATACACCATGGTCGTCAGTAATGCGCACGAACATACGGCCATCCGTTGCCGCGCCAATCAGCAAGCTGTCCAACCGCTTATGATTCGCCACGCCGAAGTCCTGGGCAGCCAGTTCGATCGCTGCGTTGAGCATTTCCCCGTCATCGCCGGGAACGCCCAACCTGTAAAGCCCGTCGCGTTTCCATCCGTAGGCCTGCATGCCTACCCTGGTGAAGCCGCGGAAGTCGAACCCCTCGTACCGGCTGACCGCCCCGGTGGCCAGGTTGGTCGCGTACTGCAGCAGTTCCCTGCGCACCTGGCTGGCGTTGTCCGATATCGCAACGCCGGAACTGATCAAGGCCTGAAGAATGGCGTTGGCATCGACCATATCGCCAACACTGAGGAAGTCCGCCAGGATCGCATCGACAGCGATAATCACATCGATCGCGCTACCGACCGCAAGCGATTCACTGATCAGCGCATAGATGACAGGGTCAGCATGGAACCGGTCTTGCAGATACAGTGGCTCGAAGTACGACCCAGCACCTTGCGCCTCGCCAAGGTCCAGGCCACGGACAACGACACCACCCACATCACCCTCAAGGAATCCATAGTCGTAATCCGCGCCCAGCGCGATCACCCCGAATTCCACGTTGATATCGCCACTGACTACCTCTGAGCCTTCAACCAAAAAACTCACCGGCATCACTGCAGAGATAATCCCGAAATCGACCTCGGCGAAACCGGCAGACGCCTCAACCACCACGCCGCCGGCATCCACCAGCATATCGCCATAATCGTTTTCGGACATGCGCGCGAGTAGCTTCAGATCGACCGATATCCTGGCATCGTTGAATTCGAGCATGCCGCCCCAGCCCCAGCCAGATTGCACCTGCAGCCGGCCGCGACTGAAGTCATCCTGCCAATCCCAGGACGAGCGCACCTGCATCGACTCGATACGCTGGAGCGATGGTTCTGTCACCGAGTCGCCAGCGGCGTAAAGCACTGCAGCGAGACGAACATCACCGGCGCTTTCCACGAGACTGGTGTAGGACCAGGTGCCGATCGCATAGGTGACTACACGACCAGTACGGCGGATCTCAATCACCGTGCTACCGGTCAGCGGAATGCCACTGTCGACTTTCTCAACCCCGCTTTCGACTACGCGCAGATTCTCGCCTGAGCAAATCACGCCATGCGTAATGGCGTTGAACGACCCTGCGGCATCACCTGCCCTGGCCAGTCCTGCCAGCACGCCAGCGCTGCTCGGCACGATCTTGAACCGAGCGATGCAACCCCCTTCAGCGACAGCCCTGCTCACCGCGCCAGCATTCCAGCCAAGATTGGCGCTGGTGTTGAATTCTGCATCTCGGCCAGGGCTGTACGGCGCAGCAGGAAAGCACAGTAACTGCGAAGCGTCGTATATCGTCCCGTTCAGGTACGAGATCCATGCCTCAAGCGCTGACTGATAGTTCCCGCGCGGCGCGTAACAATACGCCGCGCGCGCAGGTTGCTCGGGGATCGCCGGAACATAGGTCAGGCTGATCAGCTTCGTCAGGCGGTTTGCCAAGATCTCAGCTCCGTCATGCAGCCGGGATAGAGGCCACGAAGTTATTGATCCGGCGCGCATTACCAACAATGAGGTTGGTGCTGGAGAAGTTCAGGTCAGCACCGATCAGCCCCACATTGCCCTGCAGACGAACCGCCGATGTTGAAACACCACCGGTATCAGCAGGCTTCAACATGCGGAAAAAGGTGGCCTGGCCGCTCACCAGCACATCACCGATCCAGACTTCACTGGCATTCTTGGTGACCGCACCGGATGCGGCGACGGTGGCGAGCGTTACCCCCGTCCCGGTGCCATCCACAGAAATAGTGCATAGCAGCGTCGCAGAGCCGATAGCATCATCGGCGCTTGCAGGCTCGGTACCGGCATAGATGCGGATCACACTGCCGTCCATGGCGGACTTCAAGGATCCAGTGACCAGCATATGGTTGCGAAGTCCAGTGCTGCGCTTCATCAGTTGCTACCTCCAATGATCAATTCACCGGCAGCCAGGATCGCGTCCACGCCGGAAAGTAGTGTTTTCGGGTCGCGCAGGGCCTGGATGACCAGCGGAACGCTGCCACCCCACACCACCACATGGGTGACGGTTTGCTCAGAAGCGGGAGCCGCGAACGTCGCATCTGCATCGTTGGCGGCGAACGGCGAGGCAGGGTCTGCGTCATCGATCGTGAAATCTACCGACTGACGCGCATAACCGGCGTAGGCCAGTTCATTCGCCGCGCCGGCAGTACCTGGCGCGCCGTTGTGCAGCGATACGGTCCACGCGGTAGGGCGAGCCGATACAGAACCTGCACTCAGGTAATAGGTCAGGCTGTCCAGGGTGACAGCAGCAGACATGGCCATGCGTCACCTCACAGAGTTGGTAGCAGGGTGGTGGATACACCCAGGCGGAAGGTGGTGCCGGCCGGCACGTCGTATGGCGAACCGAAACGAGCGATCGACAGCAGCACGCCGCTATCGCCGCCCTTGGTCGCCGACGAAATCAAGAACGCCCCGTAGATCCGCTTGTCAGCGGTAAAGCTGAACTCTGCGCGGCTGCTCAGGTTGGAAACGACCGACACGCCGTCGTAGTCATCGACCCACTCCGGGCGAGACGCCTGACTGTATGCCTGCGACTCCTGAGCGTTGATCTGCAGATCTGCCGACGTGGTCGCACTGGTCGGCACGAAGTTGCCTTCGAACAGGCCGACGTACCAATTTGAAATCGGCACCCCGGTACCGCGCAGCAGCGCTACCAGATGGTCGATGCCGACCTGCGGCACCAAGTTATGATCGCGACCGCTGGCGATGATCGAGCCATCCGGCACGATGATCTCGCCCTCGTACACGAACCCCTTACCGAAGAGGTTTTCAATAATCATGGGTATACGATCTCCGCTTCGTAATGGTCGCTGACTGCCAGCGGCGTGCGATCAGCACCAGGCCGCATGGTTGAAATAGCTCGCTGATTGCCTTCCGCCTCGAGCACTGTGGTGGCGCCAGATAGCGCCGGGTCTGGCACGAACTTCTGGTCGCCGATCAACTGCGCCCCGCCGCCAGGTACTTCCGCGGCGAGGCCGTACTGAGTCATCCAGGCGATACGCCCATCTGGCAGCTCAACTGCGGTACCCGGCACGCCGGGATAAGGCAGGAGCTCGGCCTGGGCAGGCTCATCGCTTTCCGGCCCGGTGATCAGGTAGGTTTTTTCGGCCGAGACGATCAGTCCGGATGAACCGGCCGCGACGAATCCGACCGGGGTCGGGTATTGGAAGAAGCGCTTGGCGCGATCGAGCGAGTACGGGCGCAGCGGCTCGGTGAGCCAGACCGTTCCGCCAGAGGCAATGGCCAGCACACCGTTGTAGGACGCAATGCTGTCGCCCGGGGCCGGCTCGCGGCGGTGCATGGTTTCCAAGCGCGCGGTGTCGTCACGCACAGCCGTCACCAGGCGCAGCCCTGCCCCCTTATCCTGCAGGTACAGCGTGGCGCCATCAGGCGCACTGACGTAGAGCAGAGGCGTATGCCCGTCCAGAGACGGCAGATCGAAGCTCAGGCCTTGGCCAGCACCAACAACGATCTTCGCCGCCGAGGTAGTGCCACCCTCTTCTCCGAACTCGTTCAGCCAGGTCATCGCGACCTGATAGACGCCCGGCAGCATGGCGCCGCTGACCAGTGCAGGCAGCGGCTGAGCACTGACAGTTGGCACGCCCCAGCGACGCAGGCGCCCAGCCCGATAGCGCAGGGTTTCATTCTCGGTGCAGAAGAACAGTTCTTCGTTGTGCACCGCACCAACCAATCGCCCAGCACCAGCAATTTCCGCCAGCACTGTCGGCACCAGGGTGCGCGTGTCGAAGTCGATTAGTTGGGTGCCATCGGCGATCAGGATGCGATCAACAACACCAAGCGCGCCGCGCACGTCAGATCCGCTGTAAACGACCTCAGACCCAAGGCGCAACGACAGCGACCCGTCCTGCGCCACATCCACATTGAATGCGTCACGCAGCGAGCCATCCGGCACCTTGCGGTAGTCGTCTCGGTTGTTTACGCCACCCTTCCAGGCGGCTTGGCGCACTCTCTCAACCACGACTCACCCCCGGTACCGAATGGAGCGAGCACCACCACGACGACGTAGCTCGTCCTCGTAGATGCGCTGGCACTCGTAATTGAACTCGGCCAGGTACTGGCCAGCCTTCACAGCGTCGAAGATCTCGGCATCTTTGACGTTGTAGGCACGATGCTTGATGAACAGCAGCAGGTACTCGCGGTGAACAGGGTTCACGTCGACCAGCTTCGAATCTTTGGTCAGTTCCTTGATCGGGCGGCGGATCGCCTGCAGCACGACCTTACCGCTCTCGCGCGGCTTCGGTACCAGGCGCATGCGCCCTACGGCAGAGTTGGCGAGTAACACGCAAGGCCTGCCAGTGGTCGGCAGGCGGGAACGGCGGATTTCTGCAGGGGAACGCACGTCGATCGGCCAACTGCGCTCACCCAGGAAAAGCTCGGCGTCGATCACGTCGATGATGTAGGCCGGGTATTCGATTTCATCTTCACCGGCCGTGAACTCGACCTCGATGCCGTCACCGATGATGCTCTTGGTTCTCTCGGCGAAAGCCGCCAGCGCCCCATTCGCAAAGCGAACGAGTTGTGGATCAGACCAAAATCCTGGCTGAACCTCGTCCTTCTCGTCCTCACGGAAGGCCTTGATCAGGTCGCTGACGGTTTCGTAGGCCATGATCAGTCGTCGTCGCCTTCACCGAGGCTTTCAACGAACTGCGGCCATACGCCCTCGAACTGCTCCTTGGTGACCTTGAAGCCAGCCTGCTTGCTTATTGCAGCAACCTTAGGACGGCCATCACCGGCAAGCTCTTCCGGGTCCTGGCGCTCCATCACTGCCTTGATTGCAGCCATGATTAGGCCGTTCTTGGTCAGATCGTCGCCCTGCTCCGGCTCATTGAGATTCAGACCGACAACGTCGCAGCCCTCGCCCACCGCCTGCTTACGGAAGCGGTCTGGAATGATACTGCCAGGCTTGCCGTCGGCAGGATCGATGCGATAGATCACGCAGGAATGGCCGTCAGTGCTGGCCAGGTGCAGCATATCCAGGCCTTTCGGCGGCAGGAATCGCGGTTCTTTGTTCATGAGGATGCCCCTCTACAGGTTGGAAAGAGAGGGGCCGAGTCACCCCGGCCCCGTAGCACTCAGCCCTGAGTGCTCTGGGTGCGCTTGTCGACGATGTACTCGACGAACAGGCGGCACTTACCGGTGGTGGCTACGGCACCGGTCGACGCATAGGTGACGATCAGGTTGCCCTGAGCCGGCATCGCGTAACCGGTAACGTCCAACTCGACCACTGCGAGCGCTTTCACGTCCGCAGGAGTGGCGGTGTAGCGATCGTCATCGACCGAGTCGCCGACCTTCAGGGTTGCGGTAGTGGCCGCGTTGAAGGTGGTGATGGGCTGGATGAAGCCGCCAGTGACGATGGCGCCACCGGGCAGTTCGATAGCTGCCTGCACTGCGCCGTCGGAGAAGTCCGCCAAGTTGATATCGACCCAGGCAACCAACGGGGCCTGGCGCTGATCGTTCTTCGTGATGCTCATGATTCAGTCCTCAGTTGCTGGCCGGGAGTCCCGGCCAGCTTTGCCAGAAACCCCGGGATCAACCCAGGAACAGATCGATGGCGAGCACGCCGAAGTCCTCGACCGACTTGTCGTAGATCGAATAGAACTTCGGTTTGAGCAGGCCAAACATCTTGTCGACGCTGATACCGACCTTGGAGTCGTAGTCGAACTTCTTCTCGACCCACTCCGGCACACCCAGGTCAGCCATGCCCAGCGCCTGAGCGCCGCACAGCAGCGCGCGGGTACCGTTGACGTTGCCGTCAGCGCCCCACTTGTTGCCGGCCGATGAACCAGTGGTGCTGTACACCAGGCGATGCTCATGGATCACCGCGCCGTCGATGGTCACAGTGCCGCCAGTGAACCAGGGCGAGCTCTTGCCATCCTTCTGCGCCAGGGCCACCACCGCGCGCTGGTAGTCCGCGTCCTTCTTCAGTTGAGCCAAGGTGCCCGGCTTCACCAGAATGACGTAGTACTCCTTGCCACCAGCCATCAGCGGCTTGATGTAGTGGTCCTTCGCATAGGCGACGGCATCCACGATCATCTTGTAGCTGGCCACGAACGCACTGGTGATGCTGGCGGTGTTGCTGGTGACGAGGTTGGTGCCGTTCCACATCAAATGCCGCTTGGACGAGGGGGCAGACACGTCGGCAGCAAAGGACAGCGATGGGAACGGCGACCCAACGCGAGCGCTCCCGTCGTTGTGGAAGGCATAGGAAATGCCCGACAACGTCAGGAAGACGAGCTGATCGATACGGTTGGCGAGCCAGTAGGCGAGGCGATCGCGGGCCTGCTCGCGGAAGTTGATGACGGTCTTCTGATCCGCCATCTTGCCCTTGTTGCGCACTTGGTGAGAGATGAGATCGATGTTCAGCTCGACCTCGAAGTTCTGCATCTCTTCTTCGTTGCCTTCGCGCTCGTTGTCACCGATCACGCCGTCCTCGACCAGATCGGCAACGAGCTGCATCAGCACCTTTTCGCCTTTCTCGGTTTTGGTCAGCTCGGTGATGCGCTGAATCATCGCGCCCGGGCCGGTACCCAGGAATTTTTTCACGAACATCTGATCGCGGGCGGCGCTCCATACATCGCGCGACCAGACGATCTTCTGCTTGCTGTTCAAGCGAGCAAAGTTGGTAACAGCCATGGCTGCTCTCCTCGTCAATTTATGTCGTCGTGTCTGGGTTGTGTCGCCACCCGAGCGAGGACAGGCTTTTGGGGAGAGCCAGAAACTCTGCTGCAGCTTTACGCCCTGCCTGGCGGGAACACCGTGTCTCGGTGAGCGAGCAGCCCTGCTGCGGGGTTAAATGCCCCTGGCCTTTCGGCTCAGGGGCTCCCTTTCAACCCTGGGCCATCCCTCGACCCTGGCTGTCTGGTTATGTCACTGGCGGGCGCCGTCAATCCCTTTCGCTGACAAAATCACCACGCGCCTTGCGCTTCTCAGATTCAGTCAGCGCGTCGAACTCGTCCTCGGACAGATCGGCGTAGTCAACGTCCTTGCCACGCTCGCCGACGCCAGGCATGACTGCTGGGATCTGCTTCTGCCGCTCGACGTTGCGCTCGATCTTCTCTTTGCTCAGATTCGGCTTATCCTTCACCGGCTTATCTTTCCCATCGTCGCCATCATCCTTAGCCTCAGGTGCGTAACGAGGCGCGACCTTCTCCACCGCCGCAGCGACCGCCTTCGACGGCGACATACCCTTGCGCAGGTAGTAGTCACGGCGCGCGATCACATCCTCGATCGCGTCCTGATTGGCTTCTTCCGATTCGTTGTTCAGGAACGGATACTTGGTCAGAACGTCATTGAGCACCTTCTGCAGGCGCTCGGTTTCAGCGCTTTGGTCGCGCTTCTGCAGTTCTTCTTCAGCGGCCTTCTTCGCGTCCTCACCTGCCTTGCTCTCGAAAAGCTTCTGCTCTTCGGCACGGATCTCGCGACGGATTTCCTTGGCCTTATCCTTGTCGCCATCCAGCATGGCATCCAGATAGCGATCTTCGGCCGCATCGAAGTCATAGGCCGCCGGCTTCTCCGGCTTCTGCTCTTCCGGCTTAGGCGCAGCGCCCTTGAGTCGCGCGTTTTCCTCTTCCAGGCGCAGGCGCTCTTCACGCTCACGCTTGAGCGATTCGTTGACTTCATGGAAGCGCGAGTGCGGTACGACCTTCGACTTACCACCTTCAGCCAGCTCTGCCAGGGCCTCGGCATCGAGATCAGGATCTTCGTCAGCATCAGGATCATCATCGCCACCGCCCTTACCGCCGTCGCCGTCATCACCCGGCTCGTCGTCCGGATCGTCTTCGGTCTCGGTCAACTCAGGATCGATATCGTCGCCGCGATCATCGTCGCCTGGCTCGTCATCGGGGTCTTCGTCCTCGTCCTCTTCTTCCTCTTCTTCCTCGACGTCGGAATACAGAGTTTCCGGGTCGATATCGTCGGAACAGTCGACCAGGGTGTTGTAACGCATGCCCAGCGCCAGGTCGGCGCTCGCGTGTTCGGGTTTCATGGCCATGGGTGCCCCCTTGATTGCCGTTGGTGGTTTACTTCTTGGTGATCTGATGCATGGCGGCCATCTTTTCCTTGGCCATCGCACGGGCCGCAGCCAGGCGCTTCGGGTCCTTCTCGATTTCCTTGGCTCGCAGTAGGGTCCGCATGTCTTCCTCTGCCTGCCATTTCTTGTCGTCGCTCAGTGGTGATGCAGAACCTTTCATGCTGGTGCTCCCTCGATCTGCTGCGTTTCAATGCCGCTCATGAGCCCCACGCCAGGGTTTGCCGGCGTGATGGGATTGGTGTTGGTCGGTAGATTGCCGGCGATGCCAGCGCCCCCTTGGAGCTCTGGCACGATCGGCGGAAGGTCTTGATCGATGTAGCCGGCCGAGCGCAGCAGCGCATCAGCGAGACCTGCAGTAAGCGGATTGGTTGCGATCACGCCAGCGGTCTGGATTGCGCTGTACTGCGCTTCGACGGAACGATTCACCGTCTCCTGGCGTGTCTTGTCGGCCTGGGCCTTGGCAAGCTCGGCGCGGGCCTCGTTGAGCGGATCAGGCTGAGCAGCAGCTTGCTGCTCCATGGAGTCGATGATGTCGTTCTTGTCCGTGACGTTGCTGTGCTTGATCACGAACGAGTCAGGGATGCGCACGCCCTTCTCGCGCATTTCCATGATCTGGGTGAACTGGCTGTTCTCGAAGGTCACCTGCATCGGCTGCTCGGAGACAACCACGTCGTACTCGCCGATGGTCAGGTCGTTCAGCACGCTGCCGTCTTCGGTCGGATAGTTGACGTACAGGTCTTCGGTAACCGGGCGCCCGCGGCTGTCCTGCTCGGTAATCTTCAGGATGCGCGGCTCGTCGTAGAAGTCCTGCACCAGCTCAAGGATGCGCTTGGCCACCATGTTGCGAGTCTTGGCCAGGTTATCCAGCGGCACAGCCAGGCCCTGCTGGGCAGCGAACTGGCGAGACTGGATGGCCACGCCGCTGATCTCGCGGCCCATGTTGCCGGTCATGGCGTCATTGATGCCGGTGGTCTCGTCGATCAACTGCCCAGCACGATCGATGATGCGATCGACCCCGGTGGGTATCTGGTTTGGCTGGATCTTCTTCGGCGCCTTCTCGACTGGCGTTTGATCCTTGAGCACGATTGCGAGGCCAGTTTCAGCCCCTCGATCAGCCATTTCATCGTCCGACATGTTCGCCAACGTGCCGGCCCACCACATCCAGCCGCTGTTGGCTGTGTTGTTGATGGTGTGCAGGAACTGGCTCATGGATTTGTTCAGCAACTGCTGCGGGCCGATCGCGTCATCCACCAGGCCGGTGGTCTTGCCGCGACGGAAGAACGGGAAGAACGGCACGACCGTGAAGTGCTTGAACGGACTCCATTCGTCGAACAGGGTGTAGTTGTAGGTGGTGATCACCCAGCGCACGCGACGAATGCGGCGCTTCGCTCGCGCCACGCCATTGGCCGCCGCGATCTGTTCCTCAGTCATGCCTTCGATGGTGCGGATATCACCGGTCATGGTGATCAGTACGTCGGCATTCTCGGTTTTCCAGTACTGCCGCTCTATCACACGGACGCGCTTGCTACCGTCCGCCAGCGTGGCAGAGCCCATGTAGCCGGTGCTGCCGGTATCCTCGTTGCCGAACTTGTTCCGCTCTTCGTCAGCCTCGTCGTCACCGAAGTCCTGATCTTCAAGGTCTTCCTGCTCGCACTTGTCGCGAGCTTCCTTGCCATACAGATCCTCGATCTCGTCCAGGGTCAGCCAGCGCGTGATGATCACGTCCGACCACTTGTCCGGGTCGTAGCTCTTCGCATCCGGGTCAGGAATCACATCGAGCGGATCAAGATCAGTGATTGCGATCTCGCCCAGGATGGAATCCTGATAACTGATGCGGATATCGAAGTAGCCGCGCTGCTGGATCAGGCCGTCGGAGAAAACCTGCGTCTCGATCCAGTGCAGGCCGGTGTTGTCACCTACCTGCTTGGCCACCTTACTGAGCACCTTGGCCTTGTCTTCGTCCGCACCCTGGCCACGCGGCTGAAAGGCAATATCCATGCGGTTCTGGATCTGGTACCCGATTGCGGTATTCAGCTTGGGCTTGACCTGATTGAACTCCAGGGCCGGGCGCCCCTCGGCCTCCAGTACCTCGCGATCCTCTGCCGTCCACTGCCGGCCGCCACCCATGTAGAAGTTTTCGCACTCGCGCGCTTTCCGGCAGAAGCTCTGATGGCCCCGCATGCGCCCGTACTCGTAGCGCTGCCAGTTTTTGTTCGCCTGCTCGTCTCGGTTTCGGGACATTCGCTACGCACTCATCGCTGATTTGCGGCCTCTGCCGGCAATCAGCCGGCGCTTCCATTCCGGCACTTCTATGTCACTGGAGGCGATTGGCAATGCGAACGTGAGCGCCAGAGCGTCGCCGGCGTCAGGGGATTTCTTCAGTTCTTTCTTGATCTCTTCCTTTGAGTCGAGCTTGATCTGGCCGTTTGAGCTATAGCGGTAGCCGGGCGCAGTGAGGTCGGCGTGCAGCTTGTCGCAGTCAGGAATGCTGGGCGGGATTATGTCGGCAATCCACTCGGCCATTTCCCCCCACATTTCAGAGCGCTTGTTGAAGTACTTGCGCTGGTCCGTGGCCTTGCCACCGAAGTTCACCGCTGTGACGCGATCGCCATAGCCCAGTTCCACCAGGCGATCGTAGATGCCAGCGCCCAGGCCACCGATATCGACGAAGACGCGGCGAATCGTCTTGTCGTCTTCGAGCATCCTCACGACCACCCCGACCACAGCCATGGTGTCGAACTGGTCGATCTTCTCCAGCCCCCAGGCCTTACGCCCCTGGCGGTGAATGATCGCAGTGGAGTCATCGCCGAAACGTGCAGGGTCGACGCCGACAACGTGAGCACCGATCGCCTGCAGGTGAGCCGGGTTTACCTTGCGTGCCCTGGCGACGGCCAACGTATTTACCAGAGCCTTGTGGCCGACTCGCTGGAAGGCCATGTCTGGCGTGGCTGGGTATTCCTGATCAAACCAGGCGAAGTCGCCCTTGAAGTCGGTGAAGACCTTGGCCTGCCGCCACGCCATCTGCTCGTCGCTGAGCCCGAACGTCTCCTGATACTCGGCTTCCTCTGGTGACAGTTCAAATTCGCGCGGCACCTCTCGCTGATACTCGCGCTGAATGAACCAGGGGATGAACACCGCCATGTAGTCGCTTTTCTCAGCGACGGCCAGCGTCCACATTTCATGGAAGAGGTTGGCCAAGCCGTTGGCCGTCGACTCCAGAATCGCCTCACTACCTGCAACCAAGGGCAGCGTCTGCCCGAGGCCGGCCATGATGTTGATTGCGTTCGGCCAGAACGCCACTTCTGATCCGTGCAGGTACTGGATCGTGTCGGAGCGGCCGGCGTGCTTACTGCCTGCCGTGGCCACCTTGTAACCGCTGCGCAGCTTGGCGAAGTTCAGTTCGGTGTCGCTGTTGTTCTTCGTTGCCGGCTTGAGCGTGGCATCGCTCAGCTCGTAATAGGTCTTGGCGATCCGGAAAAGGTTCTGGGTCGCTGCGTCGAGGTGGGTGATGATCATGGTGCGCTTGCCGAAACGCATGCTGGTGCGTTTGTAGAACCTGGCCGCCACGTAGGTGCTGATACCCTGCTGCCGGCCCTTCAGCACGATGACGCGAACCCAGCCCCTCGCCGCCAACTGCTGCTCGATCTTCTCATGCAGCACGCGCTGGGCATCGTTCCACTCGAACGGCAGCACCTTACCGCTCTTGTCGCGGATCTTCAGGTTCTTGGCGCAGTAGAGCTCGTCATCCTCGATGAGCCTGGCCAGGAGATTGTCGGCTGTGGACATGCGCACCCTCACTTCTGTGAGGGCTACGGAATGTCACTGGGCGAACAGCAGCAAGCTATTGCGGGCCAACAGGGATACCGGCGGCGAATATCACTTCGTATGGTAGGTTCCACAAGTCGCGTGGAGTGATTCGCCCAGTGCCGTATCGCAGGTCGCGTAGGCCGCCTGCCACCTTGACGTGCTGGACCAATTCACTGCAGAACCAACGATCGTCGTTCTGCAGCGGCTTGACTACGGCCAGACCGAGCAGGCCGATCCAGTCATAGCCCTTACCGAGCTCAGCTCTGGCTGCAGCGTATGCTGCAACAGGGTTCGGTACCGGGCACTCGACGATCGCATAGCGCCCGTATCGCGTGAACTTCTCGATAGGCGTCTCGACTACCCCATGCTTGGCCGATGCTTCGATTACCGTCTGGCCATCCTCCATTACGATGCCGCAGTGGCTCCATTCACTGAACAGGATCGTGCGCAGTAATACGCTGCCCAGGTGTGGACCCGTCGAGAAAATGATATTCACAGAACCTCCTTCAGCTCAGCGGCCGGCAGTGTCATGCCTTCGACCGCTATCTGCTGTAGCTGCGCTATGATCTCTGGCGTCAGCTCGTAGTCGAGTTCCGGCACCTGATCGGCCTTGATCAGCCCCTCGTAGCGCTGGCGACGCCCGGTCAAGAAGGCGCTCAAGAGCTTGAACTGCCGGGACTTGATCAGCGTGCGGCGCATGTATTCCTCTCGGCCTATGCCCCGTTCTATTGCTGCAAGGTCCACCCATGGGGTTACCGCACCAACAGGATCAGCAAGCCAAGCAGTGCACTCCTGATCTTGAGTCGGCCAGGTGTCTTTCTCCAGCTGCGGATAGTCCGCCGTGAGCGCGCCAGTTGCCGCTTCATAGGCGCCGTTGTTCAGCGCCAACCGCTGCGCCTTGATCTCATCGGGCGTTGGCTCTGGATCGGGCTCCGGATCAACCACGGGCAGCGGGCCGACGAAGAAAGCGCCGGCGACGATCTGTACATGCAGGCCAGCGCGCATGCCCGCCAGAGCCTGCTGATACTGCTCATCGGTGATCGCAATACCGCCCGGAATTGGGTCCTGACCTATGCGGCCATCTGCTGCGTAGGGCATTAGCGAATCCTCATGTAGTAGTCGGCGCCTAGGCTTTTAACTCGGGTTTCGTTTGCGGTACGCGCTACACGTGAAGCGTCGAAATTCACAGCCTGAATTGCCGCGGTAGTACCGCCGGCCAGTGTCGTCAGATTCGAGCCGGTGACCTGCCCGGCTCCCGATACAGTACCCGCGTAAGGCGCGACACCACCGAGACCAGCGGTGATATTCTGCAGCGCATCCGCCTCAACCGTCCCGCTACTGCCAGCACGAATCACCCGCCGCTCGGTATTGATCAACCGCACCGTCTGCCCATTCATCGGGCTAGCGGCGTCGTCGATCACCGCAGTGGCCTGCACCAGCGGCGCTGAGCCGCTCACGCTTTCGGACGTCAACACCCCAGTGTTGTAGCTGTCACTGGCCGTGAGTTTGATATAGCGGTAGTTCTGGTTGTCAGTCGGCGGCGTCGGCGCCCCAGTCAGGTGCGTCTGGATGGGGAACGGCATACCTACAGGGACAAACTCCCACACGTCACCAATAGCGATCGATCGGTCAGGTAGCGTGACCGTGCGCGCGGCAGTCAGTGACGCAGCGCTAATCGTCGCCCGACCTATGCGGAACGACGTGCGCAACGTACCAAGCAGATCACCCAGTAGCCGCATGGCTTAGCTCGGGATCACGTAGGAAACGAGCATGCGTGCCGCGCCTTCAGTCGCGCCGCCAGCACTGTAGGTGGCGATCAGATCCTGGGCGGTCGCTTCGGCTGCGGCAGCCGGGTCTACCTCGAACACAGTGCCTGCGGCAGCGGTCAGATCGACCTGAGTGCTGCCCAGGTAGCGCGACAGCTCACCGGTCACGCCGATCGAGAGCGACGGTGCGCCATCAAAAGGTGCGTCGACGATGATCGCAACCAGGCGCACGACTGCGTTGGCCGGCAGTTGGAACATGGCCACGGTGCCGGTCGAGTCGAACGCCAGGTCGGTGGTGTCGGTCGCCTCGAGGTTGGTCGCAGACGCCGAAGCACCCCAAGACAGGTTGCCGGCGCCATCGGTCTTCAGAACGAAGTCGGCGGTACCGTAGTTCGCCGGCATCTTGAAGGTCAGGTTCTGAGTCATGCCGGTATCCGGCCTGCTGATCGTCATCGACCAGTCGGCACCCGCGCCAGCAGCGTCTACGTTCAGCACCAGGCTATCGCCGCTTGCCTGGATACTGCTGCCCACCAACGGCACATCGTCGGTGTCGTCGGCATTACGCGCACGGACCTTGCCGCCGGCGCTCTTCAGCTGCAGTCCGTTGATGCCCAGTCGAAACAGGGTGCTAAGCGTGCCGCGTAGGTCGAGAAAGCGCATGGTGGTTACCTCAGTTCAGGTTGAGCACAACGAAACCAGAGCCGGCCGTTGCGCCTGCACCTGGGGTGATTTCGAGATAGATGCCGGTGCCGGCGGAAAGCGAGGCACCTGGCGTTGATTCGTAGGTAGCAGCGAAGTCAGGGGCAACCTGATCGCTGTCGAGCAGCACGGTGCCGGCCTGAGTGCGGATGCGCAGCGCGGCGCCCTCGCCGTCGAACGGTGTGGCGACGATCAGTTGCACGGACACCAGCAGCCCGGACTCTGGAAGAATGTGCAGCAGGCGCGGAGACGCATCGCCATAGGCGAAGGCAATCGGCGGCAGTACCTGGCCACTCTCGCCTTTCGGGCCGCGCAGGCCAGCAGCGATGACAGCGCGTGGCGCCTTCTGACGAACAGCAATTGGCCCTGGCCGCTTCTGTACAACGGCAACGGCCGAGCTGGTGCGCGCAGCGCGGGTGGCGATCGCTGTCACGTCGTCACCTCCCGCGTTACCTCGATCGAGCTGATCGCGGTGAGCTTGTAGACCTGGCCACCGGGGGCGATTACCTCGGCCTCATAGACGCCCTTGCTCCAGTCCAGCGCCTCGGACTGCTCGGCGGTCATGGTCAGGACGAACTGGCTCAGCGCAACATCGACGATAACCAGGCTGTCAGGATCCTCGACTGGATCACTGTCCCAGGTGTGCAGCAGATCGCCGCCAGGCTTGGTGCGGACCTGGGCACGGCAGCGCCAGCCCGTGATATCTGCCGGCTTCGGCACGATCAGCAGGCCGGTACCGGAAAACGGACGCCAGCAATGGGCGTTCACGTCGTTCAGCTCCAGGGTGTCGGCGTCGATCACCTTGGGGTAAACCCAATCGTCCGCCGGAGTATTCAGCTCGGCCGGGCTCTTCACACACTCGATTCGCACCGGCCAGCCGTCTGGCACGCCATGGCTCTCGACAGTCAGCCGCGCCGGCGCCGTCTGCGGCATAGCAGTGATCACCGGGTACGGAGACATAAACTCTCCCTCGGCATACATGATGCCGAACTCGAAAGTCTCGCCTCGGTAGATGGTGATAGGGATCTCAGGCGCCGACATGCTGCTGCTCCTTTTCTCGATAGGCACCGACGCTATGTCACTGACCACACCTGACAAGCGCCCACAAAAAAGCCCGCGCGCGGCGGGCTTTCTCGCACCAGCATCTGTCAGGACGGTGATTCGCTGGCGACCAGCACCAGATCCATCGCCCCTTGGAATACGGCGCCGGCGCTGGCGATGCGCATATCGCTGCGCAGGATCGGCGTGCGGCCGACGTCGGGCACCGGCAGTGCCAAACGCTGCAGGCCATAGACGCTGACCTGGCCAACATCGCGCGCCAGGTCGTGAGCAGCAACGGATTGCACAGCGACAGCAGACAGGCCAGTGTCGCGCGCCGGCTCAGCCATAACAGCGCCGCCGGCCAGCGCCAGGGCGATCAGAGGTACCAGCATGGATTTCGTCTTGAGCATGGGGAAAGCCTCTTGGTTGGTGACGAATCGATCAGATCGACTGCACCACCTGGGTATGTCACTGCGCGGCTCTGGCAACTATCCCTCGCCCATCAGACGACGCAGGCGCTCTTCATACGGCTCTTCATGCTCCTGCTCGTCGAGGTTATAGGCCTGGCGCTCGAGCGGGATCAGGTTCTTCAGAGCGGTGGACAGATCGCGCAGCACGCCGGCATGCGTAGGCAGCCCCACCATCTTCATCATCTGGTTGCGCCGCCTGCTGTTCTCGTCGCCCTTGGTTTCCTCGCAGATCGCATCCTCGATCTCTTCCCGGTGCGTCGCGGCTTCTTCGAGTTGCTGGAACAGCATCGACACCAGGCTGTGCCCTTTGGCGATATCGCGACGGTGCCGACCAATCACCTGCAGGTTGGTCTGCACTGCGGTTTCGATATCCGCGGGCGTGGGGGCGTTTCCGTCAGAGGAAACACTGTTTCCATTCGGTGTTTCCTTCGACTCCTGTTCCTTACGTGGCGCGGTCAGCAGAGCAGCCCTGGTGCGCTCTCTGACTTCCTGGCTCGCGTCCTGAGTCCAACTGTTCGCCTTCGCCTTCTTGGAGATAGCGCCAGGGGTTGTGTCGTGCTTCGTAGCCAGAGCACGCAGCGATAGCTGGCCTACTCGGTAATCCCGCTCTACTGCTTCCCAGTCGATCTTCTTGCGCTTGGTCATGGCTTCAATACCTCCTGCATCACGCCCATCTGCAACAGGCCGACCAGCCTGGCCTTGTCGACGGGCTTCCCACACGACAGCCGCTGCAGGTAGCCGTCATCGAACTCCAGCAGCATGATCATGTGATCTACCGACAGCGCACCTTCTGCGTCGAGCTGGTCGGCCACCAGGCGCAAGTACTTCGCGATGGCCTGGTTATCAGGCGCATGCCCATTCAGTGGCAGTTGAATGACCTTGGCGTCACTCATCACGGCCACCGTCACAACCTGTCACAGTGACAGCAGCGTGACCGGTCACACCGTCCAGCGTGACAGCGTCAGGCTGTACTGCCTGCATCGCAGCCCGGCGCAGCTCATGTATGCGGGTGCCATTGGCGCGGATGTGCTCGGCCAACTGCTCGGCCGCGCCGACGATCACCTCACCCAGCGCCTCGAACTGGCAGGTGATATGCCCATCGTTCACGCTGTGCTGCACGTCCTGGCCGTCGAACTGCACGGTGATCTGAATACGCCAGCGCTGGCCACCAGGCTTGCGCACACCGAACGGACGAGCGATGTACAGGCGATAGATGCCATGGCGTGGCACCTGATGCTCGACGAACAGGCGCCGCGGACCCTCGTTAAATAACTCGGCCAGGGTTTTGCCCTGGATCTGGTCAGCCGCCTCCTGGGCGACCTCCTGCAGGGTTTTGGCTTCCATTACGCGCTCCTACGTGAAATCTGGCGGTCTGCATCGGCCTGACGCCTTGCGGCTTCGCGTAGCGCCGCGCGCCGAGTGCGCCAACAGTCGGTTACGCTGCAGGCGTAGCGCGCCACGTCCGGATGCATGCGGTACGGGTGAGCCTGGCCAGGTTGCGGCTGTGGCTCCCTGGTGCTGGCGATCAGATACTCGGCCACCTCATGCCGACAGGCGCCGGCGTGGTCGAGCAGGATACGAGTGACGATGAATACAGTGCGGCCGGCGCGGAGTTCGTCGGCACGATAGGTCTTGCGTCGCATGGTCTGCCCCCATGGATGATGTGATGTGATCGGGCCTAGTAGCCCGCCTTCTTGATTGCCTTGATCAAGCCCTTCTTGCCCGCCTGGCACTCTCGGTACATGCCGGCGGCGTCAATGTCTGCGAGAACCAGATCGCCCATCGAGGCGGTACCGTCAGCGGCTACCTGCACCACTGGAAGATCCGGACACTCCTGCATCAGCCCCCGATCGATCTCCACGCGCTTCGTTGATGAGCTGCATCCCAGCAGCAGGAATGCGGCACTCGCGATAAACAACGTCGGTAAAGGTTTCATGGACGGCCTTCTGGTAGATGGTTTTGTTCTCGATGCGGATGCCAGCGATCGCCTCTTGGGTGATCTCGGAAATCTCAGCGACCAGGCCGCGGCGATCCTCGGCAGCGCGCACTTCAGCCAGTTCAGCGCTGTCCGCCTGCCAGTCGCGGATCTGCCAGCCAGCCCCAGTGCACACAACGGCCAGCACGCCATAGGCGATCAGGCGGTATCCATCGACGATCATGTTGGCAGCCCCTCCCGGCACAGTGAGCGTTCAGCTTGGCGCCTGTTCTGCAGCCCTTGGACATAACGCCCACCAGCGCTGGACCAATTTGGCTTGCCGTCTGGACGGGTAGCGATCAGGTCACAGCCCTGAGCAATACGGCCGGCGTTAATCGCCTTGAAGGCCTGAGAACCGCAGGCCCCAGCCTTGCCTACGTTGATTGCGAAGATCGTCATCCCTATCAGACGCTTCGGCGTGAGGTACGACCAATCCGTGCAGGCCAGCACAGCCGCGCCGTACTCCAGCAGCGTGCCCTTATTGATTTCCTCGCACTGGTCACTGGTCAGCTTTGTGCCAACCTTGGCGTTCCAATCGGTACGCCCAGCGCAGTAGGTCGGCAATCCGTTGGCCAGATGGTCGGCATAGACCTCGAGGATGTTTCCCTCCCACCGTTCTAGGGTGGTGTAGGCGAGAGGACTGGTGAGTGCCGCGGCCAACACGGCAGGAACCGCACGGCCCTTGATGTTCATGACCGATCACCCAGACCACAGCGCTCGCGCAGCGCCTCGATACGCGCCACGCTCTCGGCCTGCTCGCGCTTGTCGCGCCGGTGCTGGAAATAGAAATTCACCGCCAGGCCCAGGACTGCGATCAGCACGCCTGAGAGGCCTATCCAGTTGATCTGCGCCAGCCAACCCAGCACACCGGCTATCGCGCCGGCCTGGGTCACCTTGTTGGCTGCGGCAGCGCCGACTACCTCGATCATCCCCTCATGAACTTGCTGTGCCATGCCATCGCTCCCGTTCTGGCTTCTTGTGCATGGAAGGCCACGCTATGTCACTGGAAGCGGTCGGCAAGCGCTTGCAGATTCCGGCGCGTGACATAGCGTCGGAACCTCACTCACAAAGAGGGCATCACCCATGGGGCAGCAGAAGTTCAACATCGACAAGGTAAGCGACGATCAGTACTTCGCCGTGACCGAAGCCATGGCGCTGGCAGGCGCTGCATTTGAAGAGAAAGGCCCGGAAACCCTGCTGATCATCAGCCTGGGTGCCGAAGGCCATAACGACGCAATCCTTGCAGGCCACCTAGGCGATGGCCGCCTGGAAAAGCTGGAACAATTGATGCAGCAACTGAAGGACCAGATCGGCACGCTCGGCGAGCACGACGATGCTTCAGTCCTGCATCTTGAGGAAGGTCCGGCCTAAGCCTCGCTCAGCACCCACAGGGACTTTTTCACGTCATCCGGTGTTGCCGGCTCTGCCGGCATCGCCACCGTAGTCGTCGCGCCGAACTCTTCCGCCAGCACCTGCTGGATACGCTGCATAACTGCCGACTTCACACCGTTAGGAACGCCGGTCACCACCACATGCGCTACCGGCGGGATCTTGATTTCAAGGGTCGTCATCTGAATTGCTCCGTTGATGGTCATCTTTTTCCGCAGTTGCGCGGGTATCGCCATTGGGCTGTTGAACGGCGTCCTGCGCAGGTAGGGCTGGAATGCATCACTCCACGAATCCCCCCGGTACCGCCGCTGGCGTACCGTGTCCCACGCAATCCCCAAGCGCGCAGCCCAATCACGCGCCGGCATTTCCATCGATACCTGAACCACACGCCCGCCCAGCGACAGGCGCACAGGAAGATCTGCAGCACACAGAACGTCTTCGCGCATGGTCCCCTCCCACTTAACGAATCAGCCCCTGCTCACGCAGGATTCGCCATTGCTCGGCCAGCCAGGCCTGGAATACTGGGTCTTTCACTTGTCGCCGCCTTGGGCAATCTCCAGCGCGTGATCGACGGCGTCATTTATGTCGTAGTCCAAGCGCTCGCTATTGGATGGGAAGTCGACCAGCAGCCCTTGTGGGTCATACAAACTCACCCCGCCGCCATCCCGCTCAACATTGATCTCAATAACCCAGCCTTCTGGCAAAGAACCGGCAGCGCGCTGCACGGCCTCATAGAGCGGCACCGCGTCCAACTTCCGCTGGTCGCCCTTGTCAGCAGCAACCAAGGCACCGCCCTTCCACTCCAGCGCCCTGGAGCTATCCAGTGCTGCTTTCACGCTGCAGGCGGCATCGTGCTGGTCGACCGAAAGGCAACTGTCCTCGTCCTCGATCTCGTCCCGCATGTAGCCCTGCAGGTACACGCCAGTGGCGTCACGAAGGGTGCGAAGGGCTTCGAGTTCGGCGTATAGGCCGGCTGGGATGCGGTTCACCTGGGCAGGATTCGGCTCGGTGTAAAGCGCCGCCGTCCGCATCGCCGTGAAGCAAGACATTGCGCTGTGCTTGCCTCTCGCTACCTCGTCTTCAATGTCGCTGAAGCGCTTGCGCATTGCTTCAAAAGGATGCGGCTTGGCCAGCAAAGACTCTACCGGCACCACGCGCTGATTCTCTGGTGCCAAGGCCTGTTGCGCCTGGCTGGCGGCCAGCGCCTCGTCGACGATCAAGCCGACCTCAGCAGCAGATGAAGCCTTGGCGCACGACCGCAGAGCTGCACGCAGGCGCTCGATCTCTGCCAGTGCAGGAATGCCGTGCGATTGACTGCGGAACCTGTCCAGTTGACGCTGGACTATCTCCATTTCTTCCCGGTACTGGGCGCAGTTCTGTGCCTGGCTGCGCAGGCAGTCGATGGTTTCGCGAATCTTGACAAGCAGGCCATCGCCGAAAGTCTGTATGCCCAGTTGGCGTGCGATATCGCGGATGGGATCGCGCTCTTTGTTTGGTTCGGTCATTTCCAATCCTCCACTGGGTCGCGCTCTGCGCTGTTTGCCCACTCGCTGCCGAAGACCTCCATAGGGCGGAAGCACGGCGGTTCGGATTTACTCTTGAAGCCGGCCAGCCAGTAGTAACCACTGTGCTGGGTGGCGCCGCAGTGGTCGCACTGCATCCAGGCGCCGAAACCGGTGACGCTCTGGCGCTGGTAGCGGTGCTGCCGCGCAGGCATCGCTTCAATACTCATGGTCGTATTCGTCCCAGCATGGCCAGCACAGTGGGCGCGCCTGGCGGTTGATGGCGTCGAAACTGTCCTTCTTCACCCATCTCGACTTCTTCACGAACACACCGCAATCACGGCAGCGCGTGTGGTAGTCGGCAGCCTTGCGCAATGCGAAGCGGGCCTCATACGCTGCTTCTTCTGCTCGCCAGGCTGCATGCCTTTCGGCATCTGTTAGACCGTCCGGCCCACGCTCGTCGACCAGCGTCATGACTGAGCCTCCTGTTGCTTTTTCAGGTCGCGCAGCAGCGCCCGGTAATGGGCGGTGATCTGCTTGAGTTCGTCGATGGTGTATTTGCGGGGTCGGTGATCGGCTTCCAGCGCTTCAACTGCCGGCAGGCCGATACGCTCGATCAGGCCGGCACGGAAGCCGTTGCGCACCGATTCACCCTTGCGGGCGTACTTGGCCGATCCGCCGTTGCAGCCTTTGCACTGAAGCCAGATGTTGTTCTCTTCCAGACGCAGCTCAGGCCTGGCGCCCTTGCTCAGGTAGTGGCCACCGTCCCAGGCGCCGCCAGTTTTCCAGCCCTGAGCGGCCTCGACCTCTGCCTGGCTCTTGCCGCAACTGATGCAGCCGCTACCGATCGAGAGTTCATAAACCCGGCGGTACGCCTGCACCGCGCTGGTCGCCTCCTGAACGTAATCGCCATGGCTCTTCAGCTTCTCCCGGCGCTCGCCGATCTCGCGCCGCTCCCGCTGCTTGATGGCCATACGCGCCTTCTTCTGGTTGGCAGGCTGATCAGCGATCGCCAGGCCGCACTGCCAGCAGCAGACCTTCTGGCCGATCTTGGGCGTGAATTTCACGTCACAGGCTGGGTTGTCGCACTTGCGCTGCCGTGGCTTGCGCTCGGCAATGCCGCTGGCCTTCGCCTTCAGCGGCGTCTTGCGCTTCAGTTCGGTGCGCTTCATATCGGCCTACCATTCCAGCGATTCAGGCGGCCTGACTTGCGCTCGCCCTTACCCCGGCGACGCATCACGCTTAAACCTGGCTCTGGCTCTATCGAGATCCGCGGAAGCCTGTCCACAATCACGATGTCGCTGGGATGCATGCCGCGCTTGATGCACGCATCAGCCATCCGCCTTCCCATCACAAGCGGCGCGCCCATGTCTGCTGGGTTGATTAGAAGCTCTGCAAGCAGCCGGCAAGTGTCCGGGTGCGGCACATACCGCTCCCGATTTCGCTCTTCCATCAACAGAGCGTCCATGGCGGCATTTATGTCGAAGTTCACTGCTCACGCTCCCCAGGCATCAGGTCGGTCATGCGCTCGATGCCCTCTTCCGTCATGTCCGGCCAGTAGACGGCGATCAGGTGCTGGCAGATGCCGCGCCAGAACTCTTTGAAGCGCTCTTCGGTCATGTAGTCGAAGGCGATCGACTCCGGTACCTGGCGCATCACTCGGCCCAGGTCGGGAATGTCGAAAGCTTCGAATGAGCAGCACACGCCGGCGTCGAGCTGCAGCTTCTTGATGGTGGTGTGGGCGTCGAGCCCTTGGAACTTGTCGACCTGCTCAGCGACCACCCGACCGAGGCCGTGAACTAGCTTGTGAAACTTGTAATTACGCGACTGTTTGATCTCGCAGCGCACCTGATCGTTGATGCGATACTCGCGCTCTTTGCACAGGTATCGGTCGATGCTGCCGTAGGCCACCAGGGCCTTTAGCACCTCACCGGTTTCCTGATCGACTACAGCACGCCAGCGCATGTAGATCGGGCGCTGGGCACGCGCCTGGCGCTTCTTTTTGGCCTCTGGTGTCTCAGCCTTTGGTGTTGTGGCTGTCGCTGCCTTACCCATGGCGCACCCCCTGGTCTGTGTTCAGGGCCTGCTGATCCCAGCCATAGGCACGGTTGAAGCACAGGGCGCACATGCGCATGTACGAGGCGCCGACAGCACTCACCGGCTCGACCTGGCCGCGAATGTCATAGAAGCGATCGCCGATCTTGGTGATGACGTGATCGCTGTCGTACCAGGGTTCGGCATCAGGGAATGCCTGCTTCAGCAGCAGATAAACCCGAAAACACCCTCCATTCAGGCCGTACCGGGCCATATCCGGGTGCACGTCGCGCAGGGCAGCGAGGAATGCAGTGACGTCAGCCATTGGCGCCACCCTCGGCCATCGCCGTGTCGATAGAGCGATCCACGTCCGACTGCCGGAAGCGCAAGCCAGTCATCCAGATCGGGGTACTCAGGTAGAAGGGATGCGCGTTTTCGCTCTTGTCACGCAACCACAGATAACGCGCTGAGTTCGCACGAAGCCGGCCATTCTCTTCCAGCAGCGACAGGATCTCTTGCGGCTCGGTCAGGCGCCGGTATTCTTCCTGCTGCGCAGGGAAAAGCGCGGCCTGCTCTTCGGTGAAGTCTTCGCCGTGCGCATCGCGGAGCATCACCAGCGCAAGTTCGCGCAGGCGCTGTTGCTGTTCTGCGTTCACTGAGCCACCTCCTTCAGCGCTTGTTTTCCGAGCGCCCGAATGGCTAAGCGAGCACGGCCGAGCTCCTGTCTTGCAGACTTGCGTGCAACGATCATTCGATAGGCGAAGTAGCAGTGTTCGCACTCAAATTCGCTACCTTCGGAGAGGGCATCACTGATCCCGTCCTCGCAAAGCGGAACCTCACCATGCCCACAGGAAGAAGGCTCACGGACTTGAAAGACATGCCACAGGTGCGTTTTGTGTTTGCCGGTTTCGTCATCCCAAAGCGAATCGCGGTATTCATTCGAGAGAGCCGGATCGTCGGCCCGCTTCGTGATAGGGCAACGATTCAGGGCGATACCGATATCGCGGGTCAGGCTGTCTACAGCCTGCTTGGCCTTCTCATGCCGAGCGAGAGCAGCCATGTACTTGTCAGCCATTGGCCACCTCCTGCACCAGGGCGATGATGCTTTCCACGCCCTTGGCGAAGCTGGCAGGCTTGCTCTGCATGCACTGGCGCAGACGGTCTACAAGTTGCGGGCGTCCACCCTGCAGCTCGAGCAGCAGGCGACCATCGCGGACGATATCGAGCGCGTGCTTGCGGCCTTCGAGGTAGCCAACTCGGTCGAAGTGACCAATCTGCGCAATCATGTTCACCGCACACCTCCCCGGCCGATCACGGCCAAACGCCCGTCGGCCACCAGCACTCGGCGCTGGCCACGGATCAGAATCAGTTGGTCACCCTCACGCGCTACGCAGTAGTTGCGCGAGAGCAGGAAATCGACGGACTCCCGCAGATCGCTCTGCAGGCGGCGCTCAAGCTTCATGGCTGTCACCTCGGCGGATGCGGAGCTTGGCCAGCAACTGCTGGCGGGCCTGTTCTCCGGTGAGTTTGTCCAAGCCCTGCACGCGCATGACGCGCTGCACCAGGCGTTCGCCGCGGCGCTCGGCCTGATCTGGCGTCAGTTCGCGGCCTTTGCTCTGGTCTTCGATGCCCTGGCGCGGCTCTTCCAGGGGCAGCCCCAGCGCCTGCCGGCGGCGAAGCTGGTAGTACGCATGGTCGAAGCGCTTGCGCAGGGTTTCTTCAGGGATGCTGCTGCACCGCAGGTTGAACCAGCCGACGGCATCGCCAGCCAGGCGCACAGCCTCATGGCTCCAGCTGTGCCGGCCAGGGTTCGCGCAGTGGCGCACCACCTCGCGCCAGGCCGAGTCATCAGCGGGAAAACCCAGATCCTCGGCGGTTGGCGTGCACAGCTTCACGAACTTGCCGACGCTGGGCGCGAAGTCGGTTTCGAGTGCGCGGCATGCCTCGATGCCATACCGCAGTTGTTCGATGGTGAAGATTCCGGACTTCATGAAGCCCTTCACCCAGGTGCGCTTGGCGCGCTTCTCGGCCGCATCGTTCGGCCACGCCTGGCGCCAAGCCGGGAAGATCGATTTCAGTTCGTCGAACAGCGTGTTCACGATCCGCGCCGTCTCGTCGGTCGGCTTCTTCGCCACGCTGTCGCAAACCTGCTCTGGCGGCAGGTTCTGCAGCTTCTTCACCACGTCGATTGCGGTTTTCATAACGGACCACCCTCGTGAATCCAGCTCGTATCGTTCGGATCACTCTTCGGCGCGCCGCCCTGGCCACGCCGCTCAATGTCGTCTTGCGCTCTGCGCATCCAGTTGCGCCAGGTCGACGGCCAGTCCGCCATCGCCTTACCGGTACCGGTCCAGTAGTCACAGAACCGCTCCGTCTCCCGATCAAGGTTCACAGCCGGGACTTTCTCCTTCGCCCAAGCCAACATCTCGGCCGTCATCAGGAACGGCATCTGCAGCGGCTTCCTCGGTTTGGCTCGCGCCCCCTTCGTGGCAGGCTTCTTCGCCGGCGCCTCTGGCTGCTGTCCCTGTGACTGGTCACCAAGGGGGGCTAAAGGGGGTTCTATTCCCTGTCCCTCTCTATTCCCTGTCCCTGTCTTAGCCGTGTCAGGTGCGTGACCTGTCACCGTGACAGGTCCGTGACTTGTCACGGGTGACTCAGGCAGTTCCAGCGCCGCGAATGCCTCGCGCAGCGCCTTGGTCGTCGTGTTGAAAGGCAGCACCTGGCCGGCTTCGCGCAGAGCTGCGAATATCCGTGCCCGGTCTTTCCGCTCCTTTTCCTTGCGCTTGTTCTCGCTCTCCTTCGCCGCCCGGTGCTCGACTCGCTGCGCCCAGGCGTCGATCGCTTTCTCAGCAACAACCGGGTGGTACAGCCGCCCGTCTGCGCACTTCACGAACCCTCGCAGCGCGCCATCGCGCACCTTTTTCCAACTCTTCAGATCACGGCCGAACCCTGCGTATGCCGCCAGGGCCTGTTCGGCATCCGGCAAAGAGCCGGCCGGTACCTGATTCCAACTTGCGCACCACAGCAGCACCGCGGCGCGGAACTCGTCACCGCTCGCCTCGATCGCAAGGTCGCTGTCACGCAGGCGATTCACATCCAGCGGCATGAACGGCAACCCACGCAGATCAACATCAGCAGGCACCAGCGGCGCCGGCAGATCAGTGGCTGTCATCAGCACCCTCGGCAGCCAGGTAGTCGGTGACGATCTGCACTGTCGCCTGCTCGGGTGTCATGCCCTTGCTGCGCGCGTAGTGCTCAAGCCGTGTCCGCTGCGTCGCCGACATTTCGGCGATATAGCGGCTGATCTCGTCATCGACCTGTTCAGGTCTTGGTGTTGTCATGCCCATAAGGGCCTCCCGAGGGCCTTCAGGCCGCTGCACTGGTTGCTTTACGCTCTTCCTCGTCGAGCCAACGCTCGACGATTTCCCGCACCAGAACCGCGCGGCGTTTCCGCTGCTTACGGCACTGGTCCTCGATGCGATCGAGGGTTTCATCGTCGAAACGCGCCTTGATTTCGTTGTGCTTCACCGGGGGAAACATGCAGAACTCCTTACGCCACCTCTTGGGCCGGCACCTGATCCATGAACCTTTCTGGGTACAAGATCTGGAGTTCTGTCAGTTCGCCGCCGAAGACCAGGCACAACTTCTCGGCCAGCCCCGGCGAAGCGGTTTGTTTGCCGCGCTCAATGCGGGAGAGGTTCCCGGTATCGAGGCTGCAGTTGATTTCGTGCAAGCGGTCGACGACGTGCTGCAGACGCCATCCACGCTGCTTGCGTGCTTTTCGCAAAGGGGACATGCAACACCTCCTAGGTGGTCTCCTGAAAATATTCTGCTCTATAAGCAGATTGCACGGCAAGCAGAATCTGCGCAACAAGCTTTGTCGTCTGCGCTGGACTCAAGGAAAATTGGCGTATGAAGATTGGCGCAACTATTCGAGCTGCACGCAAAGCGAAGAAATGGACGCTGGAACGTCTCGCACATGAAGCGGGTACTGACACCGGCAACCTTTCTCGCTTGGAGCGTGATATGCAGGGAGCAAACAAGGATCTCCTAGAGAGAATCCTGCAGCTCCTTGATATCTCTTTAAGCGGCTCTCAGGGCTTCGACACGAATATCAGCGAAGCCCTGCACATTAAGGGGCGGGTCCCGCTGATCTCTTGGGTGCAGGCCGGCTGCTGGAGCGAGGTTTCCGATATCTACGCGGTTGGCGACGCCGAAGAATGGCTACCCTGCCCCGCAGCGCACGGGCCGCGCACCTTCGCCCTGCGGGTGCGCGGACTGTCTATGTACAACCCGAGCGAACGCCACTCCTTCAACGATGGCGATATCATTTTCGTCGATCCAGATCGCGATGCGATTCACAAGTCGCTGATCGTGGCCAAGCTCACCGACACCCAGGAAGCCACCTTCAAACAACTGCTTATCGAAGGTGATCAGCGATTCCTTATGGCCCTTAACCCGTCCTGGCCGAATCGTATCTTCGGTATCAATGGCAACGCAGAGATATGCGGTGTCGCGATCGCCAAGCATGAGCCTCTGATCTAGCCCTCACCCCGAATAGCACAAACCAAGCCCGCCATTGAGCGGGCTTTTTTTGCGACCTTTCTATTTTCTGCTCTTGACACAGATTTGAGTCTGCTCATAATGCAAACCATAAATCTGCTCTTTAAGCAGAATTTGCGAGGTCGAGAATGTATCTGCATCCCGAAAAGATCAACAGCGCACAGCCGCTTCCGTATCCGGGTCTGCCGGAGCGTGAGGCAATCCGCAAGCGCGCACTGGGCATCATGCAGCGCCAGGTGCTGAACGAGCTGCAGCAGGGCGAACCGAAGCTGTGCCACGCCTTCACCCAGTTCTGCACCGATCGCTTCGACGAAGCCACCAGCTATGCCCTGTGCGTCTCTCGCATCGTTGGCGACAAGGCCGAGCAAAAGAAGGCCGACAAGCTGGTCACCGAGCATGTCGAGAAGTGCCGCCCGCTGTTCGTAGCCGAAGAAGTCGAGCGCCGCATCATCGGCGCCAAGCTCGAAGCACTGGGTCTGCCGCAATGATCCGCAGCGACGCTTGGCGCCGGAACCTCGACCCGCGCGATCCCAACTACCTCGACCCACTCACCGATGAAGAGCAGGCCGAGAAAGAGGATGACGAAGCCTGGCTGGCCGAGTGCCGCGAGCAGGATGCAGAGGTGGCTTATGTCTGAGTGGCAGAAGACCAAGGCCCAACTCCTGATCTCCCAGGCCATCGGCAAGCTGTTGCTGGCCGCTAATCAACCGATCCTGATTCAGGCCATGGCCAAGGAATACGCCGACGGCATGAACCAGTTGGCCTATGCCACTGGCCTGATCAGCGACGCCGAGTTCGACGACTACCAGGCTCACATCGTCGCCATCGGCAAGCGTAACGGCCTGCTTCCGACCATGCCGAGTGATTCGGGCAACGCCCAGGCGGTGCCACATGCCTAGCCCTTTCACAGGCCGCTGCTTTGCCGAGGCATTCGCCCGCGCCACTGCGGCCGGCGTGACCGATATCCGCCAGATCAAGCGAACCGTCCGCCGCCGCGGCACTTGGTTCATCACCTGCGAGGTGCCGGCATGAGCCGTTTCACGAAAGACACCCTGCGCGCTGCCGCCGTGTGGCTCGCCATCTGGGGCGCCTGCATGGCAGCAGCCCTGATCACGTACGGAGTACCGCACGCATGACAACAACCGCCACAGCACAGGACAGCCTGATCCGCCTGCCCGAAGTGCTGAAGAGAACAGGCCTCTCGCGCAGCTCGGTTTACCGACTGCTCGACGCCGGCGACTTCCCGGCCAAGCGGAAGCTGATGGGCACCGGCCGCAGCTCTCCCGTCTGCTTCTCGGCCAACGAAGTGCAGGCATGGATCGATCAACGCAAGAACCCCGCCAACGACGGCGCAGAACAGTAGGACGGCAACCATGGCAACTCAGGACAAAGTCGCGCCGAAGATGGCGCTGTGGGAATCGGTGAAGACCACCGACAAGAAGTTCACCAAAACCCAGGAACTGGAAGGCCGCCAGGTCACCAGCATCAACGGCATGTATGTCGTTCAGCGCGCAACCGAGACTTTCGGCCCGATCGGCAAGGGCTGGGGCTACGAGATCCTTGTGGATCGCTTCGACCAGGGTGCGCCGATCAGAGACAAGAAGTCTGGAGAAGTGATCGCCCATGAGCAGATGCACACCATCCTGCTCAAGCTCTGGTACGTGCATGGTGGCAAGCGGAACAACGTCACCCAGTACGGCCACACCCCTTTCGTCCGCAGCAGTCAGTGGGGCGCCTACACCGACTTCGACGCCCCGAAGAAGAGCCTCACCGATGCCATCAAGAAGTGCCTGAGCCTGATTGGCTTCTGCGCTGACATTCACCTCGGCATGTTTGAGGACGAGATCTACCTGCAAGGCCTCGACCTGAAGAAGCGCCTGGAAGAAGCCGGCGAAGGCGGCAAGCAGGAAGTTATGAACGAGGCAAAGGCTGACTTCCGCGCGTGGGTTGAAACCCAGATCGAAGTGATTGAAGCCACCAACAACCAGCGCGCGCTGGAATCCATGCGCAAAACCATCTGCGAGAAGGCTCGCGAGAAAGCAAAGGTCGTGAACTACGACCCCGCCGAAGTAGAGCGCCGCATCAACGAGGCTGCCGACGAGCGCCTGCAGTACCTCAACGACAAGTACCCGGCCGGTAAGTAACCCCATCCATCACGGAGAAGCAGACATGACCATCATGAACGACGTGAACATCGAAACCGGCACCGTGAACATTGCCGTTTTCAACCAAACCGACGCTGCCTTGGCTGCGCTGCGCGAAAAGTATCAGGTCGTGCCTGATGCCAACACCGAAGACGGCTATGCCTTCGTCAAGGAAGGCATCAAGGAACTGACCACCCTTCGCACCCGCCTCGAGGCAGTGCGCAAAGAGGTGAAGGAACCCTACCTGCAGGCCGGCCGAATCATCGACGCCGAAGCCAAGCGCATCACCACTGAGCTCACCACCTTGGAAGAGCCGATGAAGGCTGCGAAGAAAGAGGTCGATGATCGTGTCGAGCGCGAGCGCCAGGAGCGTATCGCCCGCCTGCAGGCTAAGGTCGACGCGATCAAGGCCATGCCCGGCCAGGTACGGGGCAAGAGCAGCCAGGAAATCGAGGCCATGTATGACCGCGTCGGCGAGATCGACGCCATGCATGACTTCTTCGACCTCACCCGCGAGGCCGTCGCCGCTCGCCAGGCTGCCCTGGATGAACTGACCCAGATGCTGACTGAGCGCCTGGAGTTCGAAGTGAACGAGAAAGCTCGCCTGCAGGCTGAAGCCGAGCGCGCCGAACTGCAACGCCAACTCAAGGCACAGCAGGAAGAGAACGATCGCATCCTGCGCGAGCAGCAAGCCGAAATGCAGCGCCAGAAGGACGAGATCACCCGTCAGCAGCAGGAAATGCAGCGTCAGCAGGACGAAATGCGCCAGCAGCGTGAAGCGCTGGAGCGTGCCCAAGCCGCCCTGCAACAGCCCGCACCTGCCGCCGAAGTCGCCCAGGTGGAAGCGCCAGCCGAAGTGGTCGCAGCCAAACCTGCTACCGCCCCGGCGCCGACCACCAGTAAGTCCAAGGCAGACAACCGCCCATGGCGCGCCGTGGTCACCGACAAGTCGGCACTGATCGCCGCCATCGCCGCCGGCTACGCCACCGAGGATCTGCTGATCGTCGACCAGGCCGCCCTGGACAGCCTGGCCAACGACAAGCGCAACAGCCTGGAACTGCCAGGCGTTGTCGCCCAGCCGGTACCGGCCACCCACGCCGCCTAACTCAATCCCTGAATAACCGACCGCGCCGGCCCATCCGGCGTGGGTTGGGGTTCCTACACCCTGGAGTCACCGAAATGACCATAAAAGCCAACGTATTCGACTTTGAAACCACCGGCATTCCCGCCTGGAAAGACCCGAGCGATGCCGACCATCAGCCCCACATCGTCGAGGTAGCAGCGCTGCTGTACGACGCCGCCGGCAACGTCATCGACCGCTATCAGGCGATTGTTCGTCCTGACGGCTGGATCATCCCTGAAGAGTCTATCAAGCAGCACGGCATCACCATGGAACAGGCCATGGACGAAGGTATCCCCGAAGCCGAAGCGCTCGATGGCTTCCTGGCCATCCACGCCCGCGCCGGTATCCGTGTGGCACACAACGCCACTTTCGATGATCGCATCGCGCGCATCGCCATCAGCCGCTACCACAGCAAGGAACTGGCCGATTCGTTCAAAGAGTCGACCGAGAAGTATTGCACCTGCCAGAAGTCACGCGAGCCAGCCGGACTGAAGAAGCTGCCGACCCTGGCCGAGGCCTTCAAGCACTTCACTGGCGAGGATCTGGTGGAAGCCCACCGCGCCATGCCCGATGCCCTTGCTTGCGCCCGCGTGTACTTCGCCCTGCAGGGCGTGGCCATGCCGGCTGCTGTTTGAGGCCGACGCCATGATCGATCCTCGCGCCAACAGCCCAGAACGCATTGTGCCGCCGGCCCCGCTGCCAGTTGTGAGCCGTCGTGCGCTGCGCCGCGTGAAAGATGTATTCCCGGTGCCCACCACCTGCAACTGCTGCAGCGGCGCCCGCGTGCGCCTGGTGGAGAACTCCGAGATCTACAACGGCAAATCGTTCGGTGACTGGCCCTACGCCTATCTGTGCATGGATTGCTTCGCCTACGTCGGCCTGCATCCGGGCACCGATCTGCCGCTGGGAACCCTGGCCACCAAGCCAATGCGCAACGCCCGCAATCGCAGCAAGGGCGATTTCAACCGCATCTGGCGCGAGGGCCACATGAGCCGAGACGGCGCCTACGCCTGGCTGACCCGCCAACTCGGCATCCAGGCATCCGAATGTCACTTCGGACTGTTCGATATCGAGCGCTGCGCCCAAGCCCAAACCGTCTGCCAGCGGTTCCTGGCCACCGCCGGCCGCCGCAAGGCCTGAACTCAGGAGACCGCCATGCACCACGAAACAACACTCAACCTGCCGTCCCCGTCATCCAAGGAAGCCGAGCGCCAATGGCTCGCTGACAGACTGGCCGAGTTCCAGGCCCGGGGCGCGCAGGCAATTGAATCACCGATCGAGAAGCGCCCGCTGGTCAGCGGCCAGTGGCGCTCTCCCGACATGACGATCATCACCGAGTCCCGCCGTCATGAGCAGGCCGCCAAGGCCCATCGCAAAGGCGGTCGCCCGATTGGCTCTGTCGTCGAAGACAGTCCCGCCCTGATCGAGCGCGCACGTGCAATGGCCGGCATTGGCATCGCCAAGTCTACCGCCGCCAAACGCCTGGAGATCGGCACCACTCGCCTCGAGCGTCTGGCCGAGCAGAACGGCATCCAGCAGTACAAAAAATCCCCTAAAGCCGCCTGAGGACACAGCCATGTGGTTCCGTAGCCTACTGATTTACCGCCTCACACAAGCCATCGACCTGGCCGCCGAAGCGCTGGAAGTCGCGCTTGCCAGCAAGCCCGCCCGCCCGTGCGAGAGCCAGGAGCTGACCACCTACGGTTTCGCCGCGCCGCTCGGCAAAGGCCCCAATGCGCCCCTGGTGCACGCCGTCGAAGGCATGCTGCTGATCCGCGCCCGCAAGGAAGAGCGCATGTTGCCCGGCTCCGTGGTGCGCGACGCACTCAAGGAGAAGGTCGACGAGATCGAAGAGACCCAGATGCGCAAGGTCTTCAAGAAGGAGCGCGACCAACTGAAGGACGAGATCGTGCAGGCCTTCCTGCCTCGCGCCTTCACCCGCAACGCCAGCACCTACGCAGCGATCGACCCTGCCGCCGGCCTGATCTACGTCGACGCCACGTCGCCCAAGCGCGCCGAGGATCTGCTGTCGACCCTGCGCGAATGCCTCGGCTCGCTGCCAGTGCGCCCAATCACCGTGAAGATCGCCCCCACCGCCACCCTGACCGACTGGCTCAAGCAGCAGAAAGCGGCAGAAGGCTTCTTCGTGCTGGACGAATGCGACCTTCGCGACACCCACGAAGACGGCGGCAGCATCGCCGCCAAGCATCAGGACCTGACCAGCGAAGAGATCCAGTTGCACCTGTCCACCGGCAAGCAGGCCACCAAGCTCTCCCTGGCCTGGCAGGACAAGCTGTCGTTTGTCCTCGACGACAAGCTGCAGATCAAGCGCCTGCGCTTCGAAGACCTGCTGACCGACCAGGCCGCGCAGGACGGCGGCGACGACGCCCAGTCCCAGCAGTCCACCAGCTTCTTCCTGATGATGCGCACCTTCCGCGAGTTCGTGCCCGAACTGCTCACCGCCATGGGCGGCGAAGAAGTGCCCACCGGTATCTGACCAGCCAGCAGCGAACAGGAAAATCATCATGCCTATCCGTCACAGCATCATCCACCTGATCGACAAGAAGCCCGACGGCAGCCCTTCCGTGCTGCATGCCGTCGCCCATGCACTGCCTGACTCGCAGGCGCGCGACAACCTGCTGACCGACCTGAACGAAGCCTACAACGCCAAGCCAGGCAAGGCCTGGGGCCTGTTCCATGAGGAATCTGGCGCGTATCCGCTCAGCGGCTGGCTGCGCGACTACCTCGACGGCCAGCAGGACTTCGTCGCTTTCAGCCGCCAGGCTGTCGAGCACCTGCAGAAGCTGATGGAGGAATCCAACCTCACCGTGGGTGGTCACGCCATGTTCACCCACTACCAGCAAGGCATGACCGACTATCTGGCCATCGCCCTGCTGCACCACAGCGAAGGCGTAACGATCACCGAAGACCTTGAGGTTGTGCCGGCCAAGCACCTCGACCTGACCCAACTGCACCTGGCTGCTCGCATCAACCTGAGCGAATGGCGCAACAACCCGAACTCACGCCAGTACATTTCGTTCCTCAAGGGCAAAGGCGGTCGCCGGGTCTACGACTACTTCCGCGACTTCATCGGCTGCCAGGAAGGCATCGACGCCCCGGGCGAAACCCGCACGCTGCTAAAGGCGTTCAGCGAATTTGTCGAGAGCGAGGATCTGCCGGAAGAGTCCGCCCGCGAGAAAACCAACACCCTGGTGGGCTATGCCACCAGCCAGGCCAAGCTTGGCGAGCCGATCAGCCTGGAAGAGTTGGCCGCATTGGTCGATGAAGATCGCCCGCAGGCCTTCTATGACTTCATCCGCAACAAAGACTACGGCATGTCGCCGGTATTTCCAGCAGACAAACGCACCCTGACCCAGTTCAAGCGTTTCACTGGCCGCACCGATGGCTTGTCGATCAGCTTCGACGCCGGCCTGTTGGGCAACAAGGTCGAGTTTGACCAGGCGCGCAATCAACTGGTGATCCATCAGGTACCACAGCAACTGGCCGACCAGATCAAGCGCGCAGGTGCTTCATCATGAGCCTGACCAGCGAAGCCAAGACCTTCCACGTCTGCGTTGCCGTCAGCTACGTGATCGCCCGGGCGCGCCGACCGCGCGCCCTGGATGACCTGCTGAGCGAGCGCGGTACCGGCCGCCCGATTCCTGGCGAAGAGGTGCTGGCCATCGCCCGTGACTGCGCAGAACGCGGCTTCACCATGATCCCGAGTTGTGACCATCACGGTGATAACGGCGCTTGCCTGGGCCATCCGGTGGAGGCCTCGGCATGACCGTCTGCTACGAGAATTTCCTGCAGGATAAGGTCTGCGTAGCGCCGACCTATGGCTTCGAGGTTATGCCTGAACTGGTGAACCCGAACATGAAGCCACACTGCCAGGCAATCGTGCCGTGGTTGCTGGCGGGCGGGCGGCGCGCGCTGTTCGCCAGCTTCGGCCTGCACAAGACAGTGATCCAGTTGGAGTTCGTGCGCCTGGCGTCCGAGCATGCCGGCGGCCGGGGCCTGATCACCCTGCCGCTTGGTGTGGTTCAGGAGTTCCGCCGCGATGCATTGCAGCGCCTGGGCTGGGCAGAGCCACCGCGCTTCATTCGCAGCATCGAGGAAGCCGGCGAAACCGGTGTCTACCTGACCAACTACGAAACCGTGCGGGACGGCAAGCTCGACCCGCGCGAGTTCGTCGCCACCAGCCTGGACGAGGCCGACGTACTGCGCGGCTTTGGCGGCAGCAAGACATTCCGCGAGTTCATGCGCCTGTTCGCCGGCGACGATCGCCAGGCCGGCATCAAGACCGAGGGCATCCGGTACCGCCTGGTGGCCACTGCCACACCCTCGCCGAATGACTATATCGAACTGCTGGCCTATGCCGCCTACCTGGGCGTGATGGATGTTGGCGCGGCCAAAACCCGCTTCTTCAAGCGCAACAGCGAGAAGGCCGACGAGCTCACCATCCACCCGCACAAGGAAGAAGAGTTCTGGCTGTGGGTAGCGAGTTGGGCACTGTTCATCCAGAAGCCCAGCGATCTTGGCTTCAGCGATGACGGCTACGCCCTGCCTGAGATGGAACTGCACTGGCACGAACTGCCCAGCGACCACCGCCAGGCCGGCGCCGAGAAGGATGGCCAGGGCCGCCTGTTCAGCAACGCCGCCATCGGCGTGCAGGACGCCGCCAGGGTGAAGCGCGACAGCCTGGCCGACCGCGTGGCCAAGCTGATGCAGATCCGCGCCGAGGCGCCCGGGCACCGCATCATCTGGCACGACCTCGAAGCCGAGCGCCACGCGATCGAGGCGGCGATTCCCGACGTTGTGAGCGTGTATGGCTCCCAGGATCTGGAGAAACGCGAGCAGGCCATCATCGACTTCAGCGACGGCAAGTTTGCCGAGCTGGCGGCCAAGCCTGTGATAGCCGGTGCCGGCTGCAACTTCCAGCGCCATTGCCACCAGGCCGTGTTCCTCGGCATCGGTTTCAAGTTCCGCGACTTCATCCAGGCCGTCCACCGCATCCAGCGGTTCGGGCAGACCCAGCGCGTCCGTATCGACCTGATTTACACCGATGCCGAGCGCGAGATCCGACGCCAGCTCGAACGCAAATGGCGCCAGCACGATGAACAGGCAGAGAAGATGACCCAGATTATCCGCGAGTTCGGCCTGGCGCATGCCGCCATGGCTCAACAACTGGCGCGCTCGCTCGGCGTCGAGCGTGTCCAAGCATCCGGTGAGCACTACACCGTGGTGAATAACGATTGCGTGCTGGAAACCCAGCAGATGCAGGCCGACAGCGTGCACCTGATCATGACCAGCATCCCCTTCGGCAACCAGTACGAATACAGCCCCTCGTACAACGACTTCGGCCACACCGACGACAGCGACCACTTCTGGCAGCAGATGGACTTCCTGATTCCGGAACTCTACCGGGTACTGCAACCAGGGCGTATCGCTGCCATCCATGTGAAAGACCGCATCACCCCCAGCGGTATCTCAGGCATGGGATTTCAGGTGGTCGAGCCGTTCAGCGATCAGTGCACCGCCGCGTTCCGCAAACACGGCTTCGGCTTCCTGGCCCGCAAATCGATCATCACCGACGTGGTGCGCGAGAACAACCAGACCTATCGCCTGGGCTGGACCGAGCAGTGCAAGGACGGTTCGCGCATGGGCGCCGGCATGCCCGAGTACCTGCTGCTGTTCCGCAAGCCCCCGACCGATCGCAGCAACGGCTATGCCGATGTGCCGGTAGTCAAGAGCAAAGAGGACTTCACCCGCCCGCGCTGGCAGTTCGACGCGCACGGCTTCATGCGCTCCAGCGGCAACCGACCACTGATGCCCGAAGATCTGGATGGCCTCGAACAGGCCGCCATCTTCCAGTTATTCAAGAAGCACAGCCTGGAAAACGTCTACGACTTCCGCCACGACGTCATGATCGCCGAGCACGTCGACAAATCCGGTTGGCTGCCCAGCAAGTTCATGCTCCTGCAGCCGCAGAGTTGGCACCCGGACGTGTGGACCGATATCACCCGCATGCTGACCCTGAACAGCAGCCAGGCCGCCAAGGGCCGCGAGCAGCATATCTGCCCGCTGCAGTTCGATATCGTCGACCGCGCCATCGAGCAGTACACCATGCCCGGCGAAGTGGTCTACGACCCATTCGGCGGCATCGGCACCACCCCAGTCCGCGCCGTGAAGCTCGGCCGCTACGGTCGTGGCTGCGAGCTCTCCCCTCCCTACTTCCTCGAAATGGCCAACTACTGCGCTGCTGAAGAACGCGGCTTGGCCATGCCCGACCTCTTCGCCCTGCTCGATTCCGAGCAGCAGGACGATATCGCCAAGGAATCCGCCGAATGACTTCCCTCAATCAATCCGCAGCGATCGACTTCTCGACCCAGTACGGCCTGCACCTGACCGAGGATGACGACGCGATCATCGTCGACCTTTTCGCCGGCGGCGGTGGCGCCAGCACCGGCCTGGAGCAGGGTCTTGGGCGCCAGGTGGCGATCGCCATCAACCACAATCCGGCGGCGATCAGCATGCACACCGCCAATCATCCTCACGCCGAACACTATCAAACCGACGTGTGGGGCGTTGATCCCCTGGAAAGCACCGGTGGCAACGTGGTCGGTTGGCTGCACGCATCGCCAGACTGCCGGCATTTCAGCCAGGCAGTCGGCGGCCAGCCGCGCAAGAAAGAGATCCGCGATCTGTCCTGGGTAGTGAAGAAGTGGGCAGGCAAGCTGCGCCGTCAGGGCAAAGGCCCTTGGGTTATCAGCCTGGAGAACGTCAAGCAGATACTCCAGTGGGGTCGCCTGATCGCCAAGCGTGATCGCGACACCGGGCGAGTTGTGAAACTTGACGGCACCATTGCCGAAGTCGGTGAGCGAGTTCCGCGGCATGAGCAGTTCCTTGTGCCAGACCCGAAAGACAAAGGCCGCATCTGGCGCCGATTCGTCCGCGAATTGGAAAGCCTCGGCTACCACGTCCAGTGGTGGATCGAACGCAACTGCGATTATGGCGACCCCACCACCCGCCAGCGCCTGTACCTGATCGCCACCGCCGAAGGCCTGGAGCCAGTTCGCCCGGTTGAATCGCACGCGAAGAAGCCGGGCAAAGGCCAGAAGGCCTATCGCACCGCGGCGGATTGCATCGACTGGAGCGACCTGGGCACCTCGATCCGCAACCGTAAACGTCCGCTGGCCGAAGCTACGAACCGCCGCATCGCCCTCGGCGTCAAGAAAGAAGTCATCGATCGCGCCCAGCCATTCATCGTGCCGATCGCCAACTGGTCGACCGAGACGGTGCACGCCGTCGACAAGCCGTTGAACACCATCACCGCCTGGCCGAAGGGCGGTCACTTCGCATTGGCCATGCCCCACCTGGTCAAATTCCGCTTCGACGCTGCAGGCCTGCCCGTTGACCAGCCGATGCCGACCATCACCAGCGGCGGCGGCTACAAGCGCCCGGCCGGCGCCGCCCATGCTCTTGGCCTGGCCAGCGCTTCGCTGATTCAGGTTGGCTATGGCGAGCGCGACGGTCAGGCGCCGCGCGTGCCTGGACTGGACAAGCCCTTGGGCACTGTCGTCGCCGGCGGCGGCAAGCATGCGTTGGCAACTGCATTCCTGGCCCAAGCCAACGGTGGCTATAACACGATGCACAGCCGCCCAGCAGACGCACCAGTCAGCACCATCACCAACCGTGGCAGCCAGCAGCAGCTCGTCGCCGCCAATCTGGTGCAACTGCGAGCCAACTGCGATTCACGCCCAGCAGATGAGCCACTGCGCACGCTCAGCGCCGGCGGCCAGCACCACGGCCTGGTCGCGGCAGATTTGCTGAGTGGAACGCTCACCGAAGAACAACTAGAAGGCGCCCTGTGGTGCTCTGCGTTCCTGATGCGCTATCACTCGACTGGTGGCCAGTGGGCTGCTTGCGATAACCCGCTGACCACTATCACCACCAAGGATCGCCTGGCCCTGGTCACCGTCTGGATCAGTGGCGATCCCTATGTGATCGTCGATATTCGTCTGCGCATGCTTAAGCCCCGCGAGTTGTACCGCGCCCAGGGCTTCCCCGACAGCTACATCATCGAGCACGGTCACGATGGCCGCCGCTTCAGCCAGTCGGATCAGGTGCACATGTGCGGCAACAGCGTCAGCCCTGGAACCATGGCGGCATTCGCGCGCGCCAACGATCCATGGCGCCGCCGGCGCGAACGCAAGACAGCCGGCCATGAAGCCAAGGCATTGCAGCCATGAAACGTCGCAAGCCCAACAACCCGCCCGCCCGGCTGGAGCGCTCCTGCCGGGCCATCCTGGGTAGCAACCACGTTGCCGTGGTGAGCATCAGCCCGAGTGGCTGGCAGGGCATGGTCAACTGGAAGTTGGCCAAGCGCATACCACCAGGGCGCCAGGTGGCCAACGCCCTCTGCGATATCCCGCACCGCTGGACGATCTACGTCGCCGGCCTGTGCCTGGACCAGTCCGGCAATCGGTACATGAAGAGCATCGAGGCCATGCCCGATGGCAACTACCTGGCCGCGCACCTGACGGACGTGATCGAAACATGCGTGCTCGACCAGCGCGCTAACTGCAACCCGCGCCACCTGATCGGCTCTGGCTGGATCGCCATTCCCGCCCAGGTATCCATGACCGAAGAACAGGCCTACCGGATCTTCGATCTGGTCGGCGCCTGGAATCAGGTTAAGCAGGTGAGCGCATGAACCTAATCGTCTGCGCCCCGGTTGCGCTCTTCGCTCAAGAGAATCTTGAAGCGGTGAAAGGCCACCAGATGCCCGCCGCCTTTCGCGCGCCAGGCCTCGCGCGTGCTCTGGTAAAGGCTATCTACCTCACCAAGCACACGCCGGTATCGCTCGACTTCGAGCACCAGCCGGCGCATTTCCGGGTACTCGGCCCAGATCTTTCGCAGTTCGCCCTGGGTGACCGGGCGGAAGTCAGGGAGAGGTTTAGTCATGGCAATATACTGGATATAAAAACAGTATTCTTACACGCACCTGGCAAACCGTCATCGGCTCCCGATGCACGGCACGCGCTAAACACCCCTACCTACTGCCGCGAAACCGTTCAGATCAGCAAACGAGACAATACCAGTTCTCTAGGAGTTGCCTCGTTCGCACCAGTCTGTGGCGACCGCGAGAGCCTGCTGGTCGATTTCATCCAAGCTGGTGAACGGTCCATTAAATTCCTCAATGAAGTGATCGGCGTCATCGCGATCGATGAACACCCGAACCATTACAGGGAGCGGATCACTCGGCTCTCCCCACGAATAGCTACCGATCACTCGCCTGCCTTTTCCCTTGCCTTCTTTGATGGTCTGTATCGGCGCACGCGGCCGGTCTACGAGCAGTTTGGTCATATAGATCTCCTTTCCCCGGCTCCATGCCGGCAATCCGACACTACCCCACAACCACCCACCACGCCAACGGGAGGTATCACCGTGCGCGCTCATACGCTCGACCAGACGATTGTTGAACTGCATCGCTGCCTTCGCGAAGCCAGGGCGCTCCGGAAGCTGCAGAAGAAGGAACCCGCCAAGCGCCACCCGCGCGAATCGGGTTCCCTACGCCGCGCATCCATGGACCTGACCCGCAAGCTCGCAGACCTGCGCCAGAACCGCTGAAACCAGCCTGGCCGGACTTCCCTGCCCGATGCCGCCGGCCAGGCCAGACAACGATTATCCCACACCTGTGAGGTGACAAATGAACAAGCAACGCGTGAACTGCCCTGGTGCGACTGATCACACCACCGCTGAATGCCCGGTGATGGGGGCGCGTCCTAAACAATTTGAGCGCGAAGATCGCTACATCGTGATCAAGCGCAGCGACCTTGCGAAGGTACCAGTCAACTATCGCAAGGCGCTGGTAGATCCGCTTGCCAATCTGCAGGCCCACCTCCCGCGTCGCGAGTGCCTTGTCATCGAGAGCGATTGGCCGGAGTACCCGGTGGCCTGGCAGATGATCAAAGCGCGCATGACTGGCGGCGCAGTTGCTACTACCGCCTGCCTGTGGAAGCGCGAGCAGGATAGCGGCTTCTACGAAACCGGCTGCGGCCAGGTTTGGCACTTCACCGACGGCAGCATGCCCGAGGAAAACAGCGCCTATTTCTGCCACCACTGCGGAAAGAGCCTGGAGGTGCAGCGGTTGATTGCCTACCAAGTCGGCGACAACGACATCGTTGCTGCCTACGACCCAGCCGGTGCCATCCAAGTGCTGGTTGACTTCGCGGGCTATGGCCAGGACTTCGACGAGAGCGACGTCGAGCCTGTCAGCGACAAGATGCTGGATGCCACCGAGGCCTACGACCAAGACGAAGGCAAGACCGTCACCCTCGAAAAGACCCTACGCCAGGAACTGGAAGAGCTGACTGAGCCTGCCTACCTCCATGGGTGGGAGTGAATATGGACGGTATCTGCGCAACCTTCATCCTCTGCTGCCAACTCGGCACGCTCTGCGGCCAGGAGTCGATCAAGGATCTACCTGGCTGCTGGGAACACCAGATCAACGACGACTGGCACATCTCTTTCAACGGGCATGCCCACGAACTGAAGAACAGTAGCGGCGACCCGGTACCGCCCTGTTCCGTATGGGTTAAGCACAGCAAGTACTTCGCCGCCGGAGTGATCATGCCTGGCGGCGGGATCATGCTCGGCGGCAGCGAGGCAGAGAACGACCTTATCGCAGCCCTTGAGGTCGCCATCCGTGAGCTGGGCGGCACCCCTGCCACCGATGAAGAAGAGCAGGAGCAGCAGCCATGAGCACGCTGCACCTGCCGCTGAAAGGCGAGTACTTCGACCAGATCAAGGCCGGCACCAAGCCAGAAGAGTTCCGACTGGCCAACGACTACTGGCGCAAGCGCCTGGTCGGCCGCACCTACGACCGTATCGAGCTGACCCGCGGCTACCCGAAGCGCGGCGACACCGAGCGGCGCCTGGTACTGCCCTATCGCGGGTACCGCCTGACCACCATCACCCATCCGCACTTCGGCGACGAGCCTGTAGAGGTGTTCGCCATCAATGTGCAGAAGGAGGATCGCAATGGCTAAGCCCATCACCGCCACCGTCATGAACAGCGCCCTGCAGGCCGTGATCTGGCAACCCTACATCGAGGACCGCGGCCCGGGCGAGCCGGCCATTCTGGTCGAGCGTGACGCAGGCGGGCTGCTGGTACTGACCCAAGAAGGCCGCCAGGTACTGATCCAGCCCGAAACCCTGCCAACCCTGGTCAAGGAACTGAAACGTCTATTGACCGGAGAGTAGCCATGAAAACCTGCATCGAACAGCAGATCCGCGACCTGGCCGCTGCTGGCTATAGCAGGCGGCACGTAATGGAGCTGCTCGGCTTCTCTCGCTGCAGTTTCGAAGCAGCCCTAGCCGTAATGGCTCCAATCGAATGGCCAGCGCCAGGGCAGTCTATGGCTTCGAAACTGGCGAACGAGATGCGCCGCGGACACTTCACCAAGGGAATGGCCAGAGCTCAGGCCATGGCCGCCTGCGCTCGCAGAGACAAGCAGGCGAAGACCGTGCGCGGGGTGACGGGAAACCTTGAGGATCTGATCGCGGCGTTCGGCCTGAAGATTCACCCCAACACCGTCAGGAACCGGGTTGCCCGCGGCATGGATCTGGAGAGCGCCCTATTCACGCCTCGCAACACCACCAACAACTTGGGCAAGTACCTTGGCGCTCGCACCATGAGCGATGAAGAGTGGCAGCGCCGTCAAAATGGAGCAGCAGCATGACCAGTTACATGCCCCTGAAGACACTCACATCTGCACCAATGCAGCGCCTGTACCTCAGCGGGCCCATGACCGGCCTGCCCGACTTCAACTATCCAGCATTCAACGCCGAGGCCGCACGCCTGCGCGCCCTCGGCTACCACGTCGAGAACCCAGCCGAGAACCCGCCACAGGATAGCTGGGAAGCCTACATGGAGGTGTGCATCCCGCAACTGGCAACGTGCGACACGATCGCCCTGCTGACCGGCTGGTCGGAATCGCGCGGCGCCCTGCGGGAACGGCAGGAGGCGGTAAAGCTCGGCATGACGATCACACCAGCGGCGAAGATCATCGCCAGGAGAGTGCACCATGAGCATGTCACAGTCCCATGCAGTGAAACTGATCAACGCCCAGGCGGCTGGCATCACGTTGGCGCGAGCGGTCGAGCTTCTGGATGAAGCCCGGCGCTTTGTCGGCCAGTCGAGCAGCGTGCGCGCCATGGACCTAAGCCAGGAAATTCTCGCGTTCACCGCTCGCTACCGGCAGACGGTTGATTCCGACGATAGTCCGCAGACATAGCTGTCAGCAATGCCCAATCTAGCTAGGGGTTGCATATTTCATGATGGCGATAGGCTGGTATCCCAAGACGGGAACTGAGCATTTTTTCTGCCACTCGGAAAAAACGGTGCTCAGCGCGTTATACCAATTAGAGAGACAAGCCTAGGGAGCAGTTATGGAATCGCGCGAAGGACTACTGATCAGCATCATCGATACAGCAACCGTGGCGACAGTCGCGTTTGACCAGATCGATATGCTGGTAGCAGATCTGCTCGCTGGCGGGGACATGCGCCAGATCTGCAGCAGAATCCTCTACACCACGGGTGATGCCCGGGGTGCGGTGCAACACGAACGCCGGCTGGCGGAAGATCAACAGAGCGAGGTGGGCTGAGCCTTGCGGCTCGCCTACCGCTCGTCAGAAAAGGAGGCAGGGAAAAACGAAATGGTATGCCTATTGGTATGCCTGAAAATTAGAACAACCGAAAAATGCTTATAGAACATACGGTTGGAAAAGACGTTAGAATCCTGTCTCTCGACCAAATCAAAAACCCGCCTTAATCGGCGGGTTTTTTATTGCCTTAGATTTGTCGGTAGCGCCTTTCAGCTCAGAAAAGCCACCACCTGCTCGGCATCGAATGGCCAGTTCAGCTCGCTTCCACTGTCGCAGCGGCGCAGCACCGGAATGCGCAACCCGTACTGCTCGACCATCCCTTCGTGCTCGGCGATGTCGATCAACTCGACCAGCAGCCCATTCTCGACGAATGGCATGAGCAGCGCCTCGGCCACCTCGCAAAGATGGCAGCCCAGGGTTCCGAAAAGTTGGCATTCAGGCGTCATGAGCGCACCTCACTATCAGCAAGGTGCGCAG
>Ga0075033_1000182_pt1 | contig 47853 bp, 41 predicted proteins | sample SynthPrep_5_END__FD_72751 | JGI IMG/M metagenome (GOLD analysis project Ga0075033, IMG submission 72751) | Synthetic microbial communities from Ohio, USA - SynthPrep_5_END_DS10_MetaG | ecosystem: Engineered > Bioreactor > Aerobic > Activated sludge | place: USA: Ohio, Columbus | collected...
AAGAAATCCACTGCGACCAATACGGCCGCATCAAAGTGCAATTCCACTGGGACCGCGACGGCCAGTCCAACGACAAAACCACCTGCTGGATGCGCGTCGCCAGCGGCTGGGCCGGCGCCGCGTACGGCGGCATCGCCATCCCGCGCATCGGCATGGAAGTCCTCGTCACCTTCCTCGAAGGCGATCCCGACCAGCCATTGGTCACCGGTTGCCTGTACCACAAGGAAAACGTCGTCCCCTACGACCTGCCGGCGAACAAAACCCGCAGCACCTTCAAAACCCTGAGTTCACCGGGCGGCAAGGGCTACAACGAATTCCGTATCGAAGACAAAAAAGGCGTCGAGCAGATCTATATCCACGCCCAACGCGATTGGGACGAAAACATCGAGCACGACCAGAAAATCCGCGTCGGCAACGAACGGCACGACACTGTCGAAGCCAACACGCTGAGCGAATTCAAGGTTGAAGAACACCGCATCACCCATCTGGACCGCATCAGCGAAATGCGCGCCGACGAGCACCTGACCGTCGGCGTGACCCAGCATGTAAAAGTCGGCACCGCTCAATTCGTCGAAGCCGGCAGCGAAATCCACTACCACGCCGGCGACAAGGTCGTGGTAGACGCCGGCATGGAACTCACCGCCAAGGCTGGCGGCAGTTTCGTCAAGGTCGACGCCGGCGGCGTGACCATCAGCGGCGCAGAAGTGAAGGTCAATACCGGCGGCGCGCCTGGCGTGGGCACCGGGATCGGGATTTTGGTGCCGTTGATTCCGGGGTTGGCAGCGGCGGACATTGCCGGAAGGCTGATGGAAAAAGCCAAGGCCAACCCGACGTGGCTTGAGTTGAATTTGCACTACAACAACCTCGAGCCCGTACCAGGTGCATCTTATCGTGTTGATTTTGCCGACGGTTCGACCCGCGAAGGTGTTCTTGATGCGGATGGGTATGCGCGCTTAGAAGATGTGCCTACGGGACCTGCCAAAATTTATTACGGTGAAGATCCGAGGCCTTTTGATCGACCTCCTGTAAGCGTCGTAGAAAGCAGCGATCAAAAGATCAACGACGACCTGCGGAAGATTGGCCTAGATCCAGAAAAAGTTGATTTACAAGCACTAGTGGAGAAAGCCGCAGGGAGGCTGACATGAGTGAAATTGATACTGGAAACAGCACCGAAGGTGACGACGACCGTAGTGCCGCATATAAAGAAGCCGCATTAGAACTAGGAAAAGGCATCGCATTAGGAGCGGTCCCCTTCCTTGGTCAGGCGATTGATGCTTACGACACTATCGAATCATCTATTGTGCTCTACAATTCTGACTCGCCCTCCAGTAAAGAAGATGCGCAGTTCGACTTGCTGATGGCAGTAATTGGTTGGATTCCTGGCCCGGGAGATGGTCTTAAGAAGAGTTTGAGGATTGTTAACAGAGATCCCCAACGTTTCGCCCCAGTGCTATTTGACCTGCTTCGTTTTGTTTTAGAAGAGTGTGGAATCAAGACAAGCCCAGAAGAACTTTTAAAACAAATTTTTGATGCTGGAAAATTACGTTCAGAGTTAGACGCGATCATCAGTGGAGTCAAAGGTTCGTCAACCTTCCAGAGTCTACCTGGATGGACTCAATCTGCCGTAGTAACGGTATTGGCGACGTCACGCGACAACATGCCTTCAATGCTGGGAATTGTCGAAAAGCGACTGGTCAAATGGAAGGGGATGCAGCGAAACAGTTCAGGAATGTCATCAGGATCCGCGAAGCCTGCTAAAGGCAAAAAACCTGCAGGAAAGGATCCTGCGGTCGCTAATCAAGGAAACGATGGCCCTAGCAGTTCGTCCGAGAGAAAAAGTGATGCAACCAAACTTGGCCGCAACCCTAATCTGGACCTTACGAACGAGGGACTGGGAGTCAGCGGCGAACACATTGCTGACTATTTCTGCGCTGAAGTGTTGGCATGGGGTAAGGATTGGGATGGTCACGATAAGGGTGTCGATGGGGTTTGGAACAATGGAACGCCAGGTTCCAGCAAAATGGGCAAAATCTCTAAAGGCGGAAGTGATAAACGCTGGAATGTACTCTACAAATTAACCGATGCGGCTAATGGCACCGGAATTGATGCAGTTTGGCGCGCAGATCCAGCGAACAACGGCAATGAAAAATACGCGATAGTAGAAGCGAAGGCCAGTCGCGATGAAGACGCACCTAAGTTCATGCGAAAACCCGGAAACACTCGGAAACCAAGCATCGTATCTAAACTTGGGGTTAATGGGATGGATGCTTCACTCTTGCTAGAGCCAATTGAAAGCGACCCGTCAAACTCAGGAAAGAAAGGTGCCGCACCGCTCAAGAGTGGCAAAAAACCTGCAAAGCCATCGGGTAAAAAACAAGCGCCAAAGGTAACCGGAAAAACTGTTTTGGTACAGATGAGCCGAGAGTGGATCGCCAAAAACCTTGCTAAAGCGGTTCCAAAAAAACTCAAGAAAGACGTTGAGTATTCCTATAGCCGCCATCTATTTTTTACGCCCGTGTATCTAGAGAGTGCAGAACAACACGCTAAAGCAAGATTCGAAAAATCTGAAGCATCTACTCATGCGGAACATAAAGCCATTCACTATGAAGAACATGCAGTAAAAGAGGCCATCAACAAACGAAAGCGATCCCTAATTAAGAAATACGGCAACCTTGAATCCCTGCAGCTTGAGGCTTGATAAATTGAAAAGACGTCAAAAATTCCTAACTGAAAAAATGTACGAAAATTTCAATGAGGAATACGAAGACCAATTTGTATTTTGGAAAGACAAACTTTTTAAAGCCGACTCTCCTGCTCAAGAGAAATCATTGAGAGCTAAAAACTTCCAAACACTTTATCTTGGAAGAATTTTCATGCTCTACACTGCCGGAGAAGATATAAAAAACCTAGAACAGCCCTTAGAAACCCTTATTGAGAGTTACGAAGAACTGCAAGAAAAACTCGCAATTTACGAACAAATCCCCAACATCACCCCCTTGACTATAGATGATTGGCTGGATGAGTACGAAGAGTGCGTACAAGTAATAAGTCTATGCATCCTCCTCCACCGCACTGACCTATTAAAGCGCTTTGTATTCCTGATCGATAATGCAGGATATGCAGGTATAGACACTCTATATGAAGATCTGTTGATTAAGGTTTTACCTGGTCGTCAAGACATCGATCAATGGTACCACGATGTATACACACCACTAATTCAGGCAATTTACGCTGAAGACAAACAAGAAGCTTCTAGCCACTTGGACACCTACTGCAAAAACTGGTATCCGGCTTTTGAGCAAGCTCCTTGGCATGACACACATACCGACGGCGACGAGGGAAGTTATGTCGGATACTGGGCACTTGAAGCCGGCGCAATAGCATTTCTTTATGGGATAGATGACAGCAAAATCAGCCACATGGTTTACCCGAAAGATCTGGTTGAATATGCAAGGAACTACAAACCCGCTAATAACTCTGAGGTTTCCCGCATAGACGCTGGGCAACCATGCAGCAAAGCAGGCTATTGGTTTACCCCTGCTCAGGCAGAGTCTCGCCGCCATTTCAATCAAGGCGAAATTATGCCGACCTTCAGCGATTCGAAATGGGGCGATACAATCTGGTATTGGTCCGGCGAAGAATAAGGTGCCAAACCATTGCGTTCAGCGCCAAATTTCAGGCGCTGAACCAGCACCCGCAGATTATGTTTAAAGTTAAAACTGAAATCCCGCTGCGCGCCACTTAGTAATAAAAACTCAAAGCGTACTGGATACCTACTTAAACCCCGACTGACCTCAACCGAAAAATCTCAGCCCTCGCCACCGCGAGCGATAACACGCAAGGCTTTTCGCTTTAAATCAAATGACAAATTCAAACCTTTGTTTAGCAAACGCATAAAACCAAGCTGGGACATGTTGCATTAGCGCCATCAAGGATGAGACACAGCCATGATGAAAAGACAAAATTTTTACAGCGAAAACCATTACATTATCTTCCTAAAGACATATGACGACGCTGTAGATTTTTACAGCACGAGAACATTCAAATCAGATTCTTCCGAAGAAGAAGAAATGCTTCATTCTAGATTTTTTCAAGGTTCTCCCTGGACAAGCTTCTAGCGACTTACACCGCAGGAGAAGCAGTTCCCGCGCTCATTCCGATACTTAAAGATCTAGTTTCCAAGTATGAAGAATGGCAAGAAAAACTAGCACAATACGAAAAGAGCCCTGATATATCACCATTAGCGATTAGTGATTACCCCCATCAATATGAAGAATGCGTTCAAGTCATTGGGTTTTGCATTTTATTACATCGCACGGATCTGCTTCAGCGTTTTGTATCTTTGATCGATAATGCCGGTTACGAAGGCACCGATACACTTTATGAAGATTTGCTTTGCAAGGTTCTACCTGGCAGACACGATATAGACCAGTGGTATCACGACGTGTACTCACCGCTGGTCCAGGCAATTTATTCGAAAACAGCGGAAGATGCCTCTGCTCATCTTGAACGGTATTGCCGTGAGTGGTATGCAGCTTTCGAGCATGCTCCTTGGCACGACACACATCATCAAGGAGAGGACGGTAGCTATGTAGGCTATTGGGCTATCGAAGCGGGCGCTATCGCTTTTTTGTATAGCATCGATGACAGCAAAATCAATCATATGGTTTATCCAAAAGACCTCGTCGAATACGCTAGGAATTATCAACCTTCCAATAAATCTTAGCTTGCTCGTATAAATGCTGGTCAACCATCAACCATTAATGGTTATTTGTTCACGCTAGTCCATAAAAAATTACGCCGATATTTTAGAAGGTGACATCTTATCCTACATCACGTACTCACACTGAGGCTACTCGCTGGTATTGATCGAAAGAGAAAGCTGTCCTACTACTTCGACAAAACCGACTAACACGGATCTGGCAAAAAAATGAGTATCAGACAGAAATTCTTCAGCGATTATCAATATAGAAAATTTTTGAAGGAGCATGACGAAGTCATTGAATTCTTCAAAACAAACAACTTTCAGTCTGACTCGCAGGAAGAAGAAGCGTCGCTGCGTGCAACATTTTTTAAGCAGCTCGCGCTGGATAGAGTTTTTGCCGCGTACACAGCCGGAGAAAAAATCGAATCCCTAAAGCCATTACTTGAAGACCTAATAGTAAAATACGAGATAAGGCAAGCGACACTTGCCATATATCAAAAAACACCAGACATTTCGCCGCTAGCGATAAGTGATTGGCCTGATGAATATGAAGAATGCGTTCAAGTTATAGGACTATGCATACTCTTACATCGCAGAGACCTACTTGAACGGTTTGTAAAACTAATAGACCAAGCTGGTTACGCCGGGGATGACACCTTATACGAGGATCTCCTCTCAAAGGTACTTCCGAATCGACATGATGTGGATCAATGGTTTCACGATATTTATTCACCTCTAATACAGGCTATATACGCAGACAGCGAAGAGCAAGCAGCGAAACTTCTGAGAAAATACTGTAGCAAATGGTACCCCGCTTTTAAGCAGGCCCCATGGTATGACTTGCACTTACAGGGCGAAGATGGAAATTACGTGGGGTATTGGGCTATAGAAGCAGGAGCTATCGCATTTTTATATGGAATAGATGACGGCAAAATCGATCATATGGTTTATCCAAAGGACTTAGTCGAATACGCCAGAAACCATCAACTTTCTAATAAGCCAGGGTCGCTCGTTTAGATGCTGGCCTACCCAGTAGTCATGACAGGAATTGGTTTACGCCGGCGCAAACCGAATAAAGCAAGCGGAGGTGTAGAGACGTGAAAAAGAGACAAAAATTCTTCAGCGAGACTCATTACAAGAACTTCCTGAGAGAGCACGACGAAGTTATAGATTTCTTGAAAACAAACACCTTTGAGTCAGACTCCCCTGAGGAAGAGGCAGCGCTCCGCTCTCGGCATTTGCAAAAACTCGCGCTTGACCGGCTTTTGGCGGCTTATACTGCGGGCGAAGAGATCACTTCATTACCTCCCCTCTTAAGTGACTTGATTGACAAGTACGAGACCAGACAAGCAAAACTTGCGATATTCGAAAACACTCCTGAAATATCACCACTTGCGATTGATGACTGGCCCTACCTATATGAAGAGTGCGTACAAGTTATAGGCTTCTGTGTATTACTGCATCGTACCGACCTTCTTAAGCGCTTTGTAAAACTAATGGACGATGCGGGCTATGTCGGCAGTGATACTTTATTTGAAGACCTGCTAATTAAATTATTACCCGACAGAAAAGATGTGGACCAATGGTTTCACGATATCTATACCCCTTTAGTTCAGGCCATCTACGCAGAAAGCAAAGAGGAAGCATCCTCGCGCCTAGAGCAATACTGCTGCCAATGGTATTCAGCATTTGAACAAGCCCCATGGCACGACTTACATCTGCAGGGAGAAAATGGAAACTACGTCGGTTACTGGGCTATAGAGGCTGGAGCAATTGCATTTCTATACGGTATAGACGACAGCAAAATCGATCACATGGTCTACCCCAAGGATCTGGTCGAATACGCTCGCAACCTGCAACCACAATGAGCTTGTGCATCCGCCACCCCCACCACTCAGCCTGCCCTCTTTCGACGGCAGGCTTTTTTGAGGGATGAACTCAGGCAGGCGCTTTCCAGTTCAACATCTGCTGCTGCGCCACCTGCAGCAAGTCATTGCCATCCTGTGTCAGCAGGTAAAGCGCATGGGTGATGTGTGGGATGTCCTGCACGTCGGCGTGCTTGAAGCACAGGCAATGCAGGGTTTCGAGCAGGTCGGCGGCGGCCCGGATGCGCTGGACGGCAGCTTCGAGGATGTCTTTCGGGTTGGCTTGGGTGTCGATGAGCAGTGTCGGGGTTTCGGTGACGTTGCTGCTGAGGGGGAGATAGCGGTTTTGTAGCAGTTTGATTATTGGCATATTGATTACTCGATTGTTTCAAAAGTAACCGCCGACACCGTGACCAAACGGTGGGAGGCGGACCGTGTACAGGCTTGGTCAACCGAGAACAATCAACTCAGCTCGCCCGAAGGCGTCCCGCACACGGCCGCCACAGCTATGCACTTCACGGTCAAAGAACTCCGCGGTGCAAATGATGGCACATATGCAATCGATTATTCCCGGGTGACCAAACCCGAACCACTGATTTTGCAGCGGCAACCGACAATAACTGCCCCGCTCCAGCCGCCGAAAGCAGACAAGGCACCAGCCTTTGTAGGAATTCGCCAAACCTTCCTGAGAAAATCGCCGCGCTCCCTGACAGCCGGCGTTCAGCTCGGTTAACCATCCCTTAACGCCGTGGTCAAAAACTCTACTGAACCGCACGCCCTCAGCCATTCTGGCTGTTGCCCAGTGCGGCAGGTTCGGGTGCATCACGCCGAACTCTAGAACCGCCACACGGGAGTCCTTTCATGAACATTCGTCCTTTATTGCTCACCGCCGCCCTCGCCTGCACCGCGTTTGCCGGGCTGGCTCAGGCCAATGACACTTCCGCCACGTCCAAAGCCGTGCCGTATGAGTACGGTATGCCGCTGCATGTGGCCAAAGTGGTGTCGTTGACCGAGCCGCCAACGCAACTGTGCAAAGTGGTTACGGCCGACATGAAATACATCGACAACGCCGGTAAGCCTGGGGAAATCAGCTATCGGAAATTGTCTGACGCGTGCAACTTCCAGAACTGACAGAAACGTCTGATTTGCGGGTTTGCGGTAGGCGTGGGGTGTTTCGGCGGTTATGCTCGGAGCCCTCCTCACTGCCGCAAGGATTCGCCATGCAGTTGTCGTTTCGCACGTTGTCAGGCTTCACGTGTTCGTTGTGTTTTTTGCTGGCGTTGGCCTGGGGTGTTTTCCCGGAGAGGCTGCTGGCGATCTGGAGCATCGAGTATTCCGACGCTGCCGGGTTTGTCGCGCGGCGCAGTGCGGTGTTGTTTGCGGCGTTGGGAGTGATGTTTTATCTGGTGCGCAACGCACCGCCGTCGCTGGGGCGCAATGCGCTGAGCAACGGGTTTATCGTCGGTTGTTTTGGTTTGGCGGTGTTGGGGTTTGCGGAATGGCTGAACGGTCATGCCGGCCCCGGGATTTTGCTCGCGGTGCTGGTCGAGTTCGCGCTGGGCCTTGGCTTTGTGCAGGCCCGGCGCGTGACGGTCGAACTGGGTGAAACGGTGCGTTAAACGACTCTGGAGCGTGGGCTGTAGTGATGTTGCACAGTTTGCTGGTTCAGATCCGAGCGCAGCCCGGCGATCAGTTCGTTGATTTCACGACAGCCATTGAGGTGGCTGGCGTCGATGCCACTGACCAGCAGATCGACCTGATCGGTCTGGTGATCGCCGAAAACCTTGACGGTCATCGACAAGTCCGGCGACAGCGTGCACTGGCAGCGTTTCGGCAGAAAACTGCTTTCAATGATATTGCGTAGTTCCAAGGCAGACAGAAACATGGCGAAACCCTCTCCTTACTGTGAGATGCCAATCAAGTATTCACGCTGACCGTTGCTGCCCCTGCACGGGTGTGTCCCCGCTGTTTCCCTGGTGCGACAAGCGGTGGTACTGCGAAATGCCCATTGGAGTGTAGGCGCCCAAGGCTGGTGCGCCGCACTGAAAAGACGCATAAAGCGTGCCTTTCATCGGTTCATTTTCACCCTCATGAAATCAAGCACTTGGCGGCGGTGCCAGTATTTGGCTACTTGCAAATTGCAAGAATGGCCTCGGCGGGTACTGCAATTTGCAACTCGACACTGGTTTGCAATCACGGCCCATGACGGTAAGAATGCCCGTCATCCACCCTACACCCGCACGGAGGCTTCCATGGGTTCTTTCCGCATTTACGCGACCACCGGGCTGTTCATCGCCAGCCTGTCCACCCTCGCCCACGCCGCCAAGCTTGAAGACGTCGCGCCGTTCCCGAAGGCTGAAGCCGGGTTCACCCGCCAGGTCATTCACTTGCCCAAGCAGGAGCAGGAAGAGAACTTCCAGGTGGAAATTCTCGCTGGCAAAACGCTTGAAGTGGACTGCAACCGCCAGCGTTTGGGCGGCGTTCTCGATGAGAAGAATCTTGAAGGCTGGGGTTATCCGTTCTATCGCCTGGAAAAAGTCATCGGGCCGATGAGCACGATGATGGCCTGCCCGCCCGGCAGCCAGAAGAAACGCGCGTTCGTGCCGGTCGTCGGTGACGGCTTCATGCTGCGGTACAACAGCAAGTTGCCGGTCGTGGTGTATGCGCCGTCGGACGTCGAAGTGCGTTATCGCATCTGGTCGGCCTCGGACAAAGTCGGTACAGCCCTGCAGGAATAACCCGAACAAGGAGTCCGCTGCTTGATTACCTGCCACGTCAGATATGTTATCGATCCATACCAATTGCCCGAGTTTGAGGCCTACGCCAAGGCCTGGCTCGGCATCGTCGAGCGCTTGGGCGGCACGCATCACGGCTACTTTCTGCCGTCCGAAGGCGCGAGCAACATCGCTTATTGCCTGTTCAGTTTTCCGTCACTGGCGGATTACGAGAGCTATCGGCACATCGCGATGACCGATCCGGAAAGCACCGCACTGGTCGCCAGCCTGGTCGAGAAGAAGTTCATCGTCAGCTACGAGCGCAGCTTCCTGCGCCCGTTGCTGCCGTAAGCCGCTTCACGCCGAGACGCTGCAGACTGCGGCGCGCTCGGCGACATGGCGCAGGCTGTCGAAGTTGATATTCGCGCCCGAGTCGATCGCCACGAATGTCTGCTCGCGCACCCCGGTCCGCGCGACGTATTGCTTGATCCCCGCCACGGCCAGCGCGCCGGAAGGTTCGGTGATCGAGCGGGTATCGTCGTAGATATTCTTGATCGCTGCGCAGAGGTCGTCGTTGCTGACGGTGATCACCTCGTCGACGCAAAAGCGGCAGACCTCAAACCCGAACGCGCCGATCTGCGCTACCGCCACGCCATCAGCGAAAGTGCCGACGCTGGGCAGCACCACGCGCTGATCGGCTTCCAATGCAGCCTTCAGGCACGCTGAATGTTCCGATTCAACGCCGATGATCCGCACTTCCGGGCGCAGGTATTTGACGTAGGCCGCGATGCCGGCGATCAGACCGCCACCACCTACCGGGATAAAAATCGCATCCAGCGAACCTTGATGCTGGCGGAGGATTTCCATCGCCACGGTGCCCTGCCCGGCGATCACCTCCGGGTCATCGAACGGTGACACGAAGGTGCGTCCGCTCTGTTCTGCCAGTTGCAGCGCATGCGCCAGGGCGAACGGGAAACTCTCGCCATGCAGCAGCGCTTCAGCGCCACGACTGCGCACACCCAGCACTTTCAGTTCCGGCGTTGTCGCTGGCATGACGATGGTCGCCGCAATCCCCAGCTCGCGTGCTGCCAATGCCACTCCTTGCGCGTGATTGCCGGCCGAGGCGGTGATTACCCCGCGCGCCTTTTGCTCTTCACTGAGCTGCACCAGTTTGTTGTAGGCGCCACGGATCTTGAAAGAGAACGTCGGTTGCAGGTCTTCGCGCTTGAGCAGAATCCGGTTGCCCAGCGCCTCCGACAGCGCCGGTGCCGCTTGCAAAGGCGTGCGCACCGCGAGGTCGTACACTGGCGCGGCGAGGATCTTTTTCACGTAGTGCTCAAGCAGGGTTTGCTGATCGTATGTGTAACTCATGAACATCTCCTTGGCAGAATTTCACACGGTCCCTGTAGGAGCTGCCGAAGGCTGCGATCTTTTGACTTTGGTTTTTCTAAATCAAAAACAAGATCAAAAGATCGTCCGATCGCGGCCCGAGCCTTCGGCAGCTCCTACATGAGCCACACTTCAAAAACCCCGGAGACAGAAAGTAAAAACCCGCCTCTAGGGCGGGTTGGGTGCTGCAGTCGTGAGCTAGCCCGCCAAATGAGGAATGGCGGTAATAATCATTGGCTGGCAGCGCGATACAGTCGAAGTCATGGGCTGGAAATTAGCCTGTGCGCTATTGCCGAGTCAATGGCCAATTTTGCGCGGCAGCGTTAGTCTGGCGACTCTCTCATCACACCACGGAAGGAATGCATGATGTCGATCGCCCTGCCCCTCGCGGCTTTGCTCGCGTTTATCGGTTACACCGTTTCGGTGATGCTCCAGGCTGAACAGTCGTTGATCGACTTTGGCATCAGCCTGATGTCGCGGCCCGATACCGCGCAGGTGGTGATTGATCTGTATCTGCTGGCCACGCTGGCGGGCGTGTGGATGGTCAAGGATGCCCGGTCGCGTGGGCAGTCGATTTGGTCGGTGCTGCCTTATTTGTTGTTGACGGCGGTTTTCGTATCGATCGGGCCGTTGTTGTATCTGGTGGTGCGTGGGGTTCGCGAACGACGGAAGGCGGTGGCAAAGTGCAGCCAGATACTATGAACACCTGAAAACCCTGTAGGAGTGAGCCTGCTCGCGATAGCGGAGTGTCAGCCAAAAATGAGGTAACTGACACTCCGCTATCGCGAGCAGGCTCACTCCTACACTGGAATGTCGTGGCATTCAGCCCTTTTTTACGGCGACGAACGCCGCCGTTTCATACGGCACCGTCACCACATCCCTGCCACGCAGTTCCGGCTCTGTGGCGATTAACGCACGAATCTGCTGATCGACCTTCGCCCGCTGCGCCTCCGGCAGCGCGGCGATGAAACTGGTCGAGCGCACTCGATTGAAGATCACGTCTTCCGGCGAGCCGGTATGGCCATGGTGAAACCGCTCAACCTGCAATGGCGCGAACGCCGGGTGCGGAAACGCTTCGCGCCAGGCACCGGTGTAATAGCGCGGCGTGTCCCCTTCCAGTGCGTTGACGATGGCATCCAGTTTCGGCACCCAACTGACGTCGGTGTCGCGCAGGTTCCAGATCAACCCCAACTTGCCACCGGGCTTGAGCACCCGGGCGATTTCGCTCAGCGCCTCGGCACTGGCAAACCAGTGAAACGCTTGCGCGCAAATCACCACATCCACGGAAGCGTCGGGCAACGGCAAGTCAGTCGCCGTGCCGCTCACGGCTAGCACGTCAGGCCAGGCGTCCGAGAGCTTTTCCAGCATTTGCGCCACCGGTTCAACGGCGATCACTTGCGCGCCCGTCGCCACCAGACGTCCGGTGAACTTGCCGGTGCCGGCGCCCAGATCGATCACGGTTTTATGCCCATCCAGACCCAGTGTCGTGGTCAACCATTGACTGACTTGCGGCGGATAGTCCGGCCGTCCTTTGACGTAGGTGTCGGCGGCGGTTTTGTAGCCGGCAGCGGCTGAGTGATGGACGTGATCGGTCATGGCAACGCTCCTTACGGCAAAACATCGGATCGACGGCAGACGCTGACGAGCATAGCGCTTGAATTTACGCTGAACTTGAACAGTCACTGATAAAGCAATGAATAAAAATTCACCCTGTGGTGTTCAAAGTGAAACATAACCCCCTGTGGAGCCTTGCCCATGACTATCCGTTCCGTTATGTTCGCCGCCCCGTTGCTGCTGGTCGCCGCGATGTCCAGCCAGTTGGCCTTGGCCAATGGTGATGAAGAAGCGCCGGTGCAGAAACCGGAATGCCCGAAAGGCCAGGTCTGGGACAGCAAAACGCAGAAATGCGTACTGCAAACCAGCAGCCTGCTGCCGGACGCTGACCGTACCGATTACGCCTATCGCCTCGCCAAGGCCGGTCGCTACGATGAAGCCCTGGCACTGCTCGATACGCTCAAGCAACCGCACACCGCCAAGGCCCTCAACTATCGCGGTTACGCCACGCGCAAGCTAGGGCGCACTGACGAGGGCATCGGTTATTACCTGCAATCGGTGAAACTCGATCCGCAGTACGCGCAAGTGCGCGAATACCTCGGTGAGGCCTATGTGATCAAAGGTCGCGTCGATCTGGCGCAGGAGCAGTTGCGGCAGATCCAATCGATTTGCGGCACGTCCTGCGAGGAATACCAGGACCTGGCCGAAGCCATCAACGACTCATCGAAAACCTGAACACTTATAAGGGCCGCCATCATCGTCAACGATCAGGCATTCAGAGCAGAACTCGGACAGCATCTGGCGCGATTGTGGCGCTACGGTTTGTTGCTGTCGCGCAATCGGCATTTGGCCGAGGATCTGGTGCAGGCCACGTGTGTGCGAGCGCTGGAGCGCGCCGGTCAATACCTCGACGGTACGCGCATGGATCGCTGGTTGCTGAGCATTCTGCATTCGATCTGGCTCAATGAAGTACGCGCTCGTCGCGTGCGTCAGGGGACGGGGCAGGTCGATGCCGATGGTCAACTGGCGTTCGATGGTGAGTACGCCGCACAAACGCATGTGATGGCCGCGCAAGTGATTCGCCGCGTCGACGCGCTGCCGGAAACCCAGCGCGAAACAGTGTATTTGGCCTATGTCGAAGGCTTGTCCTACCGCGAAGTCGCTGAAATCCTGCAAGTGCCGATCGGCACGGTCATGAGCCGTCTGGCCACCGCCCGCCTCAAACTCGCTGAATACCCACCGCTGCAGACCGTGCCGAAATCCACCGAAGGAGACCGATCATGAACCCACCTTCGGATGAGCAACTGGTCGCCTACCTCGACGGCGAACTCGACGGCGACTATCGCCATCAACTCGACAACGCCATTGCCGAAGACTCACTGCTGAGTCTGCGCGTGCAATGGCTCAGCCGCAGCAACCTGCCGTACAAGAACGCCTATGACGAGCTGGCGCAACAGGCCCCGCTGGAGCGTCTGCAAGCGCGGCTGGACGCCATTCCAGCGCCGCAGCCTCCGGGCTTCAATCGCCGCTGGTTTATCGGTGGCGCCGCCGCTGCGCTGTTGGCCGGTGGCGTGTTGGCCGACCGGTTATTCCTCGGCTGGCACGCCGCGCAATCGAACAACTGGCGGGCATTGGTGGGCGATTACATGGCGCTGTATGTGCCGCAAACGCTCGATCACCTGCCCACCGACGAAGCCTCCCAACGCGTGCAACTGCGCACCGTCGATGCGCGCCTGGGCCTGAACCTTTCGCCAGCCACTTTGAAGCTGCCTGATGCCGAATTCAAACGGGCGCAGATGCTGGAGTACGACGGCGTACCGATTGCGCAGATCGTTTATCTGGATGCGAAACATGGGCCATTGGCGCTGTGTGTGACCCGCTCGAACAGCGGCAGTCAGCCGTTGGCCCATGAGCGTCGGCGTGAGATGAACGTGGTGTATTGGACTGAACGTGAACACGCCTGGATGCTGATCGGACACGACGCCCCGATAGCGCTGGAAGACAAGGCAAAACTGTTAAAAAGCCGCTTAATCACCAGCTAGTTCCTGCACTATGCTCAGCGCGTATTTTTTCCGAGGATGCCTCCACGATGCCAGATTCATCCCGTTCTGCCTTACTGGTGATCGACGTTCAAAACGACTTCACCCCCGGCGGTCGATTAGCGGTCCCCGAAGGAGACCTGATTGTGCCGCTGATCAACCGGCTCGCCCGCCAGTTCACCCAGGTTGTCGTCGCACAGGACTGGCATCCGACCGGTCACGCCTCATTCGCGTCCAGTCATCCCGGGCACCAGCCCTACGATGTCATCCAGTTGCCTTATGGCGAGCAGACGCTCTGGCCCGACCATTGTGTGCAATCGACACCGGGGGCCGAATTTCACCGGGAACTTGACCTGCCTCACGCCCAACTGATCATTCGTAAGGGCTGCAATCCGGATATCGACAGCTATTCGGCCTTTCTGGAGGCCGATCGTCATACCACCACGGGGCTGTCCGGCTACCTGAAAGAGCGCGGGATCGATACGGTCTACATGGTGGGGCTGGCACTGGATTTCTGCGTGATGTTTTCGGCGCTGGATGCGCGGGCGGCGGGGTTCAATACTTATGTGGTGATGGATGCGTGCCGGGCGATCGATCTGAATGGATCACTGGCGGCAGCGATTGAGCGGATGCAAAGTGCCGGGGTCGGGTTGATTCAATCCACAGAGCTGGTCTGAACAACGCAATTCCCTGTAGGAGCGAGCCTGCTCGCGAAGGCGGTATGTCAGCCAAGTATGCGTTGACTGACCCGACGCTTTCGCGAGCAAGCTCGCTCCCAAAGGCAGATTTTCAGCGTCATGAAGCTCAGGCGTTATTGGGCAACCACAGCCGGAAACGTGCCCCGCCCAACGGTGAAGACTCAACGGTCAGTGTGCCGCCCTGTGCTTCCAGCGCGCGACGGCTGATCGCCAGACCAAGACCAAACCCACCCGTAGCCCGATCCCGACTGCGATCAAGTCGATAGAACGGCTCGAAAATCCGCTCTCGCTCATCATCGGGAATACCGATGCCGTCATCATCGACCCAGATCTCACAGCCCTCGGCATTGACCTGCACGCCAATCTGAATGCGTTTTTCGCAATAGCGCATGGCATTGCGCAGCAGGTTCTGGATCGCCCGCGCGGTCAGGCGTGGATCGAGCGAGAAGCGTTCGAGCTGACCGTGCAGCAACACATCGATGACGATCTCCGGCGACTCCAGCTCTTCATCGACACTGCCCAGAATGCTGTCGATGAACTCATCCAGCGACACCTCGACCTGCTCCGGCAGTTGCGCCGGGTTCTGCAAACGGCTGTAAGAGAGCAATTCCAGTACCAACTCATCCAGCTCACGAATGTGCGCGACCAGGCCCAACAAGCGCTCGCGGCTGGCGCTCGGCAAGTCATCGGACAGGGCGAGAGCCAGGCCGAAATCCAGACGAGTCAGTGGCGTACGCAGTTCATGGGACACGGCGTTGAGCAGGTCACGCTGCTGATTGAGCAGGTTTTCGATATCGCCCGCCATGGTGTCGAAAACATTGGCGAGGCTGCCGATGTTGGAGCTCGGAGCGATTTTTGTGCGCTCGCTCAAGTGACCTTTACCGAAGCGTTCGGCAGTGCCTTTGAGGCGTTCCAGATCACGCCAATGCGGGCGCAGCCACATCAACAGGCAGGCGAGCAGACTCGCGCCGATCAGGACGTTGATGCTCCAGTACAACAGATTGACGTCCAGCGGATCCGGCGGCACGACCATTTGCACGGCGGTGGTGTCGTCCAGCGGCGTCACCGCCAACGTGCGCCAGCCCCAGTCGCCAATGCGTACGACGTTTTCACCACGGCGCAGGCGTTGCTGCTCGAGAGCGGTGAACCCGGCATCGTCGATCCGCGCGAGGGCGATGTGCAGCGGCTGGAAATCCTTGTCCATCGACGCCGCCAGCGCCGGCCACTGCTCGTGCGGCACGGCGTGAAACTGACGGGTAATCAACGATTGCAGACCGCGCGAATAATCGAGGTTGTAAGTGACGAAGCGATCCCGGAACGCCATGACCACCAGATCCGGCACCAGATAGATCGCCGCGCTGTAGGAGACGATCGTCACCAGATACAGGCGAAACAGGATGCGAAACATCAGCTCAGCATTCCCACTCTGAGCGGCTGAACAGATAGCCCTTGCCCCACACGGTCTTGATCTTGCGCGCCTCGCCCGCATGGTCGTCGAACTTGCGGCGCAGCTTGGAAATCGCCACGTCCACCGAGCGGTCGGTGCCGTTGAATTCGATACCGCGCAGGCGTTGCAGGATCTGATCGCGGCTCAACACTTCGCCGGCATGGCGAGCCAGCACCACGAGCAAGTTGTATTCGCCGCTGGACAGCTCGACCGGCTGATCGCGCCACGTCACGGTGCGCTCGGACAGGTCGATGCACAGATTGCCCATGAGAATGCGGTCATTGGCGGTCAGCGGTTCGCCGAGGCTGCTGCGGCGCAACAAGGTGCGCACCCGTGCCAACAACACGCGCGGCTCGCAGGGTTTGGTGACGTAATCGTCGGCGCCCATTTCCAGGCCCAGCACTTGATCGTGACTGTCATCGCGAGCCGTCAGCATCAGGATCGGCAACGTCGCCGAATCGGCGCGCAATAAACGGCAGACTTGCAGGCCATCAAGGCCGGGCAGCATCAGGTCGAGGATCACTAGATCCGGCGGATTGACTCGCGCCCGCTCGCGCACATGGTCACCACGGCCGATCACGCTGACGGAATATCCGTTGCGCTCCAGGTAGCTGGAAATCAGTTCGGCGAGGGCGGTGTCGTCTTCGACCAGGAGGATGTTGGGCATGGGGTGATCCAGAAAGTGCTGTGGCGACTGATAAGGCCCATTCGCGAGCAGGCTCGCTCCCACACTTGGAATGCGATCCCCTGTGGGAGCGAGCCTGCTCGCGAAAGCTATCTATCTGTCGCAATAAATTTCAAGACCTGAAGGATATACGCCCTCGCCCATCCCTGAGCAAAACCCTTACACAATTTCACACAGCGCCTACAAAGCTTCACCGCTAATCTCGGCGTCTGCCCGTAGGATGCGGACATCAATATTGGGGGTTGTACATGTCGAAGAAACTGCTGGCCGGACTCGGCCTGATCGCGATGGCGCTGACACTGAGCGCCTGTGATTCATCCTCGAAAGCCGAGGATCAGGCATCACCGGCCACGGTGCGCATCGAGACGCTCGAAGCGCATCCCCTGACGATCAGCAGCGAACTCAGCGGCCGCATCGCCGCGCCACGCATCGCAGAAGTGCGCGCACGGGTGGCCGGTGTGGTCTTGCAACGCACCTTCCGCGAAGGCAGCGACGTGAAAAAAGGCGATGTGCTGTTCCGCATTGACCCGGCGCCGTTCAAGGCTGACCTCGACAGCGCCGAAGCTGCGCTGCGCAAGGCAGAAGCCAATGCCTTTCAAGCGAAACTGCAAGAGCAACGCTACGCCCAGTTGATCGATGACAAAGCCATCAGCGCTCAGGACTACGACAACGCCCGCGCCAATGCCCGGCAAACCGCCGCTGACGTTGCGGCCAACAAGGCTGCCGTCGAACGGGCGAAACTGAATCTGGGTTATGCCACCGTCACCGCGCCGATTTCCGGTCGCGTCGGCCGTGCGCTGGTCACCGAAGGCGCACTGGTCGGGCAGAACGAAACCACACCGTTGGCACTGATTCAGCAGCTCAACCCGATTCACGCCGACCTCACCCAGTCGACCCGTGAACTCAACGAGTTGCGCCGCGCGTTCCGTTCCGGGCAACTGCAGGAAGTCGGCCAGGATCAGGTCAAAGCCACGCTGATTCAGGATGACGGCAGCCTGTATCCGCTGCCAGGCAAATTGCTCTTCAGCGACATCACTGTCGACCCGGGCACGGGTCAGATCATCCTGCGCAGCGAATTCCCAAATCCGGATCTCGACTTGCTGCCGGGCAGTTTCATCCGCGTGCGTCTGGAGCAGGCCACCATCCAGAACGGCATTACCGTGCCGCAGCGTGCCGTGCAGCGTGACAGCGCCGGCATTGCTCAGGTGCTGACCGTCGATGAGCAGATGCGCGTCGCTGAGCAACCGGTGCAACTGGGCGCGGTGCAGAACAATCGCTGGATCGTCACCGGCGGCCTCAAGCCCGGCGACCGCATCGTCATCGAAGGCCTGCAACACGCCCGCCCCGGCGAAACCGTGCAGATCGACAACACCCCTCTTCCACTTGCCCAGACCTCTGGTCAGTAAGCAGGACGCTTTTCTATGCCGCAGTTCTTTATCGACCGCCCGGTGTTTGCCTGGGTCGTCGCGCTGTTCATCCTGTTGGCCGGTGCGCTGGCCATCCCACAGTTGCCGGTGGCGCAATACCCCGACGTCGCCCCGCCGCAGATCGAAATCTACGCCGTGTATCCCGGCGCCTCGGCGCAGACCGTCGATGAAAGCGTGGTCAGCCTTATCGAGGAAGAGCTCAACGGCGCCGATCATTTGCTGTATTTCGAATCGCAAAGCAGCCTCGGCAGCGCGACGATCAAAGCCACGTTCCAGCCGGGCACCAACCCGGAGCTGGCGCAAGTCGACGTGCAAAACCGCCTCAAAGTGGTCGAGTCGCGCCTGCCGCAAGCGGTGACTCAGCAGGGTTTGCAGGTTGAAAAAGTCTCGTCCGGTTTTCTCTTGCTGATCACCCTGACCTCCAGCGATGGCAAGCTCGATGACGTGGCGCTCAGCGATTATCTGGCGCGTAACGTGATGAACGAGATCAAGCGTCTGGAGGGCGTCGGCAAGGCGCAGTTGTATGGCGCCGAACGGGCCATGCGCATCTGGATCGATCCGCAGAAGCTGATCGCGTTCAACCTGACACCGGCTGACGTCAATGAAGCCATCGTCGCGCAGAACGCTCAGGTGTCCGCCGGCAGCATCGGCGATCTGCCCAATCCATCCAGTCAGGAAATCACCGCGACCATTCTGGTGAAAGGTCAGTTGTCGACGCCGCAAGAGTTCGCCGACATTGTCCTCAAGGCCAATCGCGACGGCTCCACCGTGCGCATCGGCGATGTCGCACGCGTGGAGATCGGCAGCCAGGAATACCAGTTCGGTACGCGTCTCAACGGCAAACCGTCGACCGCTGTCGGCGTGCAGTTGTCGCCGGGCGCCAACGCGCTGAACACCGCGACCCTGGTGCGGGCGAAGATGGATGAGCTGTCGCGCTACTTCCCGGCGGGCGTGGAATACAAGATTCCGTACGACACTTCGCCGTTCGTCAAAGTCTCGATCACCAAAGTGATTTACACCTTGGGCGAAGCGATGCTGCTGGTGTTTGCGGTGATGTTCCTGTTCCTGCAGAACGTGCGCTACACGTTGATCCCGACGCTAGTGGTGCCGGTGGCGCTGATGGGCACGTTCGCGACCATGCTCGCGCTGGGCTTCTCGATCAACGTGCTGACCATGTTCGGCATGGTCTTGGCCATCGGTATTCTGGTGGACGACGCCATCGTCGTGGTGGAGAACGTCGAGCGGATCATGGCCACCGAGGGCCTGTCGCCCAAGGAAGCCACACGCAAAGCCATGACGCAGATTACCGGCGCGATCATCGGCATCACGCTGGTGCTGGTCGCGGTGTTCATTCCGATGGCGTTCATGCAAGGCTCGGTCGGGGTGATTTACCAGCAGTTCTCGCTGTCGATGGCGACATCGATTCTGTTCTCGGCGTTCCTCGCCCTGACCCTCACGCCGGCACTGTGCGCGACGCTGCTCAAGCCGATTGCCAAGGGCGAACACCACGAAAAATCCGGCTTCTTCGGCTGGTTCAACCGCCGCTTCGAGCACCTGACTGATCGCTATCAGGGCTGGGTCGGCTATGCGCTGAAACGCAGCGGCCGTTACCTGCTGATCTACGCTGTGCTGCTGGTTGGACTGGGCCTGTGCTTCGCGCGTCTGCCCTCCTCGTTCCTGCCGGTGGAAGATCAGGGCTACACCATCACGGATATTCAACTGCCGCCCGGCGCTACCAAGAACCGCACGGTGGCCGTGGCTGAACAGCTTGAGGCACATAACGCCAGCGAGCCGGGGATCAGTGACACCGTGGTGATTCTCGGTTTCAGTTTCTCCGGGAGCGGCCAGAACGCAGCCTTGGCGTTCTCGACGCTGAAGGACTGGTCGCAGCGCAGCAGTGATGATGCCGCCAGCTCGATTGCCGATCGCGCCAATATCGCACTGACTGAAATCAAGGACGCCATGGCGTTCTCGGTGCTGCCACCGCCCGTGGATGGCCTCGGCACATCGAGCGGTTTCGAGTTCCGCTTGCAGGATCGCGGCGGCCTCGGCCATGCGACCTTGATGCAAGCGCGCACCGAACTGCTCGCAGCCGCCGAGAAAAGCCCGGTACTGATGAACGTGCGTGAAAGCGCGCTGGCCGAAGCGCCGCAGGTGCAGTTGGTGGTCGACCGCAAGCAGGCCAATGCCCTGGGCGTATCGTTCGCCGATATCGGCAATGTGCTGTCCACTGCCGTCGGCTCCAGCTACATCAACGATTTCCCCAATCAGGGGCGCATGCAGCGTGTTGTCGTGCAAGCCGAAGGCGATCAACGCAGCCAGGTGGCCGATCTGCTGAAAATGCATGTACGTAACAACACCGGGCACATGGTGCCGCTGTCTGCGTTCGTGCAGGCCAACTGGATTCAAGGCCCGGCGCAGTTGACCCGTTACAACGGCTATCCGGCGATTGCGATTTCCGGCGAACCGTCGCCGGGGCACAGCACGGGTGAGGCCATGGCGGAGATTGAACGTCTGGTGGCGCAGGGGCCGAAAGGTCTGGGCCAGGAATGGACAGGGCTGTCGTTGCAGGAACGCTTGTCCGGCAACCAGGCGCCGATCCTGCTTGGGCTGTCGTTGCTGGTGGTGTTCCTGTGTCTGGCGGCGCTGTACGAGAGCTGGTCGATTCCGACCTCGGTGTTGCTGGTAGTGCCGCTGGGCGTGCTCGGCGCGGTGCTGGCGGTGACATTGCGCGGCATGCCCAATGATGTGTTCTTCAAGGTTGGCCTGATCACCATCATCGGTCTGTCGGCGAAGAACGCGATCCTGATCATCGAGTTTGCCAAGAGCCTGTATGACGAAGGTCACGACCTGATCGATGCGACGTTGCAGGCCGCGCGTTTGCGTCTGCGACCGATCGTGATGACTTCGCTGGCATTCATTCTCGGCGTGGTGCCTCTGGCCATTGCCACCGGCGCCAGCTCGGCGAGTCAGCAGGCGATCGGCACCGGCGTGATTGGCGGGATGATCACCGCGACGCTGGCGGTCATCTTCGTCCCGGTGTTCTTCGTCGTGGTCATGAAGCTCGTACAACGATTCACCAAACCCCACTGATACCAATTGTGGGAGCGAGCCTGCTCGCGAAAGCGTCCGGTCTGCCAACATCTATGTTGAATCTACCGACGCCTTCGCGAGCAGGCTCGCTCCCACAGGGTTCTTCGTAAACTCGAGTCAGTGGTCATATCCTGCATCGCTGGGCTAAGGTGTCTGAACTACCCTGGCCCATCGAGTCCCCATGCGCTTCCTCGCCCGCACCCACCCTCGCCTGTCTGCCGCCGCCCTCTTCGGCCTCGCCACTGGTCTGTTGGCCCCCGCCGATTCCATCGTCAGCAAAATCCTCATCGGCTGGAACGCCGGTGTCTGGACTTACCTGATCCTGATGTTCTGGCTGACCGTGCGCGCCAAGGCGCCGGACGTCAAACGTATCGCTGAAGTCGAAGACGAAAATGCCGGGCTGGTGCTGTTTGTGGTGTGCATCGCTGCCCTCGCTAGTCTGGCGACCATCACCTTCGAACTCGCGGGCAGCAAAGATCTGGAAACCACGCGCAAGCTCCTGCACTACGGCTTTACCGCCCTCACGGTGATCGGTTCGTGGCTGCTGATCGGAGTGATTTTCTGCGTGCACTACGCGAGGTTGTATTACACCTGCGATAGCAAGGAGCCGGCCCTGCGTTTTGCCGAAGGTCTGACCACGCCCAACTATTGGGACTTCTTGTACTTCTCGTTCACCATCGGTGTGGCAGTGCAGACAGCGGATGTAGGCGTGGCGACACGGGATATACGGAAAATCGTGCTGGCGCAGTCGTTGATCGGATTTGTTTTCAACACAGCAATCCTGGGGTTTTCGATCAATATTGCAGCGGGGCTGTTCGGCTGACGGCGGTGCGAAGCCTTTCAGGATTACCGCCTGCAATTTGATTACCATACGAGCCAGCGAACGATGACTTGATACGCTTTCCAACATGGGAAATCAGGGCATCACGCTTTAAAGTATAAAAACCGTACTGCATATAAAGAAACACCCTTGCAATCTGCAGAAGCATAAAACTACCCGCCTGTACACCTGTCAACTCTGACAGTATACAAAGTTGCGCACACACGTTTATATGTGACATCCATGCATTAAGCTGGATCTGGCTTATGGATAGGTACCCAACTAAATTCGGAGAACGTTCATGAATGCGCCGCTCAATGTAACCATCCAAACCATAAATTCATTCACTGCCCAAATCTTGCGCAATAACGACGTAGTAAACTTTAACGCCAATTACTTCAATCTGAAACTGGAAGACTACCCGGAATTAGGTGGCAAACAATGGGTATTCACAGCCGAGCACATTGTTAGAGTAGATGAAACCCGAATCGACACGAAAACGATTACCCTGCTTTTCCCTGAAGGCACTGAAGGCGGAACTTTCTTCATTCCCGCTACAACCAAGGGACTCAAAATTGACTACATCGACACAGCTGATGCCGAGCCTCATATTTATTCTGCCATCCAAGGCACAGTATTTCTGAACCTAATACGCAAAGGTGATGAAGTCAGCAAAATCGATGGGAATTTTGATATAACCGTTAGCGACACCGAAGGCAGCTCATTCAAAATCTCCGGCCAATTAAGTTACGACACCGCAATCATTTGAAAAATAGCGAACAATAAAAAGGAAGCCTGGCTTCCTTTTTATTTTATGATTCTTATACAAACATTAGAAGTTATAACTCACTCCGACGCTAGCGCTCCAATCCTGGCTGACGGTTTTACTCGTACTGGTATTGACCTCACTGTAAACCTGCCAGGCTTTTTTCGTCGGCGTCCAGTTTATTCCTGCGCCCAACTCCACAGCAGTAGCCGACAGATCATCATTAAATTGAGTGTCATTCACAGTGACCTTGTTATTTTTTATAAATTCTTGTGAAAGTGCGACTTTTAATCGGGGTTGCAATTTTCCACCATTGGCCAAGGCCATTTCGCTGCCGACCGTGGTACCGACCTTGCCGACCAGTGAGCGGGTGTGATCATTACTGACGCGCAAGCCATTATCAAGCGTGTAGTCCTTGCCCTGAGCGATGGCAGCCGCGACTTGGGTAAAGGGTTCCAGGAACACGCCATTTTCAAAAGCGATATGTTTGCCAACCTCGACCGAACCACTGAGTGCCAGATTCTTATAATCACCTTTGGTTCGTGTTCCATCGCTCATAGTGACTTTGGCACTGTTATCGAACTGGTTGATTTTGGTGACCGTATCAACGTAAAAGCCCGTCGCTGCGTCGTACCAGGTTAGATAGCCGCCAAGATATCCGCTGTTGACAGTCGCGTTGCTCCCTCGTTTCAGATCCATCTCGGTTTTGCTATAACCGATAAAGCCTCCCGCCAGCCATTGGCCATCTCCTATCGGTAAAGGTGCGTCTGCCCCCACCGATACACCTTTCTGGCTTTGTGAATAACCGTCACCATAGGCATTGTCAACATTGTATTGATTGCTATAGGTTCGGATCCAGACCCCGGCTTGAGATTGTCCTGTCGATCGGGCGCTGACACTCGGCTCAGCGCCATTCAAACGTCGATCACCGAGTCGATTATTCAACGTAGTCATTTCTGCATAGAGAATAGTCGGTGCAGTTGCAGCAATTGCCAGGGCCGTATTGGTACCTGTGCTGACCGTCTCTTTGTCCGGAGCAAGGTACAACCCCTCCCCTTCCTTTAACAGTTTATAAGTGAATGCTCCCGCATCCACAGAACCATTCAGTAAAGAGAAAGCGGCATCGCCAGTCGCAATGTTACCGATTTTCAAAGGATTACCCGAAGCTGGATCGTTGGCACTGGCAGCTATCAATAACTGGTGGCTCCCTGTAGCCGTACCGGAAACATTCAAAAAATCACTTTCATCAGCGGCAAGATCTGCTCTCATCGCAAAAATACCAGTGCCCGACAGATTGACGATATCAACACGATTAAACGCATCACCGCCAGTCAAATCAACAGTGCCGCCATTAAGATGCAGTTTACTGACCAGGTTGTTTCCGGTCATTTTCCACTGAGCGCCATTATTCACATCGACGCTCGTGGAGTTGTAAATATTCCCCTGGACGACAGACGCAGAGTCAATTACTACAGAAGCACCGCCAGGCACATCGTTAACAATATCCCCTTTGAGAAAGCTTCGGTTATTCACATTAACTGCTGCCGCATTGTGAAGATTACCGGACAACGAGCTATCATTTTGCAATGTGATATTGGCAGACGCGCCATTTGCAATTTCGACGTTTCCAGTGAGTGCGCTGTTATCAACAGTCAAGTTAACTAATCCACCGTTGCCAACCTCTAATAAATTGCCATTTCCGCTAACCAGATCGGCACCATTGCGTACGTGTACGTTAGTAACAATCGAACGCCCGGCGCTATCGACCGCTATAGCGGCACCGCTGCCTCCCGACACGCGCGTGCCATCCAGCACCAGGGTATTGGCGCGATCGATAAAATTATCCCCGCTCAGCAAGATGCCATTCATTCCTCCGACGATACTGCCGCCTTGTGCGAAAACATCGCCGCTGGCCAAGCGTAAACCGTAACCATTGGAGTTATTGGAAATCAGATCAGAACGGGTCAGGTTGAGTGTAGTTTGCGCGCTGACGACCGCTGCTTCTATACCGCCGGTAACCGTAGTTCCAATCAGGGACACCACTGTCTCACGAGGCGCGCTAGGTATACGCCCAACCTGCAACCCTGTGGTATCACTGGTAATCGTGCTGTTTGTGATGACAGCGGTTGAGTTGGTAATGGTGACAGCCGGCTGATTTGCACGCGCCGTGACCGTGGCACGATCGAGCGTCACTGTCGAACCGTTAGTTGCTCGAATATCTTGCAAGGTTCCGGCATTAACAACCAGCTTTGAAGCATTCGAAGAAATATTTAATGTCTCAGCATTATTCACGGTCAACGTAGCACCCCGCCCAATAATAAAGTCCTCCACTGGCGCACTATTATTGATCGTTTCATCGGTGATGATGGCGCGAGCATGAGCCATCGATGTGGACAATACGGAAAAAGCGAGAAACCAGAATTTTCCTGCACGACCCGCCATCAGTTTTTTGTCAAAACAATGCAAAGGCATAAGAATTACCACCCAAAAATAAATCAACAAGGATAACTTGGGGAGCTTCCCATTAAAGTTTCCTCCCCAGAATGGCCAGAAGGCTACAGACCAAGTTCTCGCTTTTCTGTAGGACTAATCCTTAACTACTGAAAGAAAAATCTGCGCCGTTGAAAAAACCAAACGGGAAGGCATTTCTCATGCCTCCCGTTTAATCGGACCCGGTTTTCTTGACTCTCCCTCTAATCACCTCACTTCATGACAGAACTCACGGTTCCCATTGACCAGAGAAATAATCTTCACTGTGGCATTCGATGTTGCTCGAGTACCATCGGTCCACACCACCGTGTACTTGAGTGATGCATAAGTAATGGCCGGCGCAGGTGCAGGGAAAGGATCCGGGCGCGTCTGGATCGGTACAATCTTGGTCAGATACTCCGCGATCTGACCCGTGATGCCCGTCGTGGCTTCGGTTCCGGTTACAGTAATAGGCACATCTTGATCGGTATCAGTGATTGGCGATTGTCCGGCAGCATCAGTAGTCCCAACCCAATGGGCGGTAATGCTTTGCAAGCCAGCCAGAACAGGATTCGCCGCGACCCTGAAAGTCAAAAACGGCAGAGGTGGTTTGACGCCTCGGATGAATCCAACGGTTGGGCAGTTGATAATCGTGCCGTTGTCGAACAACCTGTCAATGACCGGGTCAGGCACTTCCTTCGCGACAGTTGTCACCGTGACCGTTTCATCCAGAGACCGTTGCGGGTTGATACCGCCGATATACGAGAAGCTCCAGTAGGTCAATTTGTCCCCGGCTTGACCATCAACCACTCTCTGGGCGGGCAAAGTACCTTTGTATTCCGTCAAACCTTCCGGTGAAAACTCATTGACGACAAGTCCGTTGTAGAACCACTTACAAACAACGTCGTTACCCAATGGCTCGGTGGTCGGCAATGGAATAATGACCTCCGGATCTGTCAGCAGATCCGGAGGATTCAGTGTATTCAGAATCTTGTCGACCCCACGAAGTTGCACTTTCGCCAGCAATTTATTGATTTCATCAGGCTCATCCGGGTTTTCCTCACCTGGGTAGGAGAAATCCAGATCGGGAGTTGCCGCCGGGGAGTCTTTCGGAGTGAGACCACGCATCCAGGTCCACACGACACGCGTGCCAACTTCACGAACGTCAGGGTCTCCTCCAGCAAGAGAGGCGTAAATCGTTTTCAAGTCATTCCATTTAATCCTGAAGGTCAACTCGGTATTGGTTCCAAACTCTTGCACCGGAGGATCAAGGTCAATTGTTTCAAAATTCTCGAAAAACACAGTAGCCTTGTCGGTGTCTTGCGTATTTAGAGGACGTAAAACTCTAATCGGTACCCCTGAAGTTCCGTAGAACCTCACATCGGCGAGGTCAATGACGTTATCGCCGGCGGTGTTGGCAGCGTCAATGATCGGAGGAGCGGGGACAGGAAGTGGGACAAATTCGACGATTCGACTGTAGGCGAGCATATCTGCGCTGCGGTTACCCGCCGCATCTTCATAGGCCATGATCAGCCACACGGTACCGTTTGCCAGTTTACTGATGTCCAGCATCGGGATAGACACCTTCCCATCCGCTGGTACAGGATCAACAGTCAAAGTCGGGGTGAGCTGACGTGTAGGCCTTAGCGTTGGGCTCAAGTAAATAAAGCATTTATCTGTAGCTTTAATTTCCCACTTGCCATCTGTGACCGGCAACGTGAACTCCATCCCGGTAGTTCGAATGGTTTCAAGATAGGCCGTATCAATTTTAGCGTTCGCAGGCAGTGGAAAGTCCACTCGGGTGGGTGCCAGAACACGGACATCGCCCTTGTTGTGGAAAGGCGCGAAAGTATCCACGAAACAAGTGGTGATTTCAGAGTATTGAGGGTTGCCGTCCAGTTGTCCCGAACTTTGGATTTTCCACTGGGTAGGTGAGGCAGAACCCGTCGTGAGAATATCCGTGAGCCTGCCCGCAGGCAACGTGACATTCCATTGAGTAGGCCGACCGGAAACAGGGGGGGCCGGTTGACGCAGCCACTCCACCCATGCCCAGCTATCAGGAGCATCCGGGTCGTCGATACCCTCCTGAAAGGCATAGCCCTCGATAACTACTTCGTCTCTGTCACTCGGAAACTCCCATGCGAAAACAGTAACCGTAATGGGAAGATCGGGCTGGCGTGCAACTGTTGTAGTCGCCGCCTGTGCCGCGGCGCTTTTCAATATCGTAACGGGCACTACTCCACCATCTGCCACACCCACAATCACAGGTTTTGGCGAATCTGCCGAAACGCCTATATTTAATCGATTTTTTCTGAGTTCTTTCCGAGAGTTCTCCGCGGCCTGTTGTACAGCGCTTAGCTTCATATCGATTGTCATGTTAACAGCTCCCTTCCGTTTATTAACGACGCCAGCAAAAAAACAACGCAATCCAGCAAGTTTCAAAAAACAATAACAATCAAGGTTCACAGCTGCGATTTTCTCCAGGAATTATCCTGTCTACCTTAATAAGCCCAGGAGATGACTTCGCAAAAGGCACACCGTTTCGGTATATCGAATAGACCGCCAACGCCGAGGAATTTTTTTCCAACGGTTTTACATATTGCACATAATCGGTTATCAAAAAATCATATCCCTCTACCACTTCCTGAGCGGTCAATACCTTCTTCAGTTCGTGGGTAAACAGCACTGGACCGGAAGCATTCAAACTTGCATACCCGGTCCATTCCAAACGCAACTCGTCGTTCTCGAACCAATCCACCAGCGTTGGCACTGGAATGCGCACGATCACCTTCTCCCATAACTTGGGAGTCGAATGGCAATTCAAATATCCGTTCAGATTTCTACTCGGAAATTCAGGCTCAACCAATAAAACAGGTGGCGTGCGTCTAACGACAAGAATTGTGTCGCCCGAGTAAGCGGGATTTCCTTCCGTGATGGTCTCGTAATGCAAACGGTACGTTCCATCTGCGGCGAAGAACCTAGGCGCAATGACTGGCCGATAATCTGGCTCGGTTAGTGGACTCGGATAGTTTTGATTAAAAACCTCGTCCCCCTCCAAATAAATATAAAGAAAATTCGATGACCCAACCGGCGCCGGAAAAGGCCATCTCGGTACTATTACAGTCAAGCCATTTTGATGGGCAATAGGAAGAATGACTCCATTCGCATCGACCTCAATAACTACCGGGGGGTCGTAATCAAATACACCGATTGGATCAGTGCCAGGCCGCCCCGCTAGGTTTGTTGTTTTTGGATCGTTCATTTGACGTACCTGCTTGAATCGGCTTGCAACGCTATGACTTTTATTAGGCGCTTCAAAATGAGTTCCGCCTACTGTCAGATCTGACAGGGTACGTGACCGCTTGTCGGGATTTTCAGGTTGCATCCGTCTTCAGGTAGTAGGCGTGTCTTGACGAAGGCGGAGTATTTGGTGTTATCTGAAACCGGTTTCAACGATTTACAAAACTCATCCAACAAAAATAAAGTTGCCACCATGAACGTCTTCTCCACCGCCCGACGCAGCCGTGTAACCATGCTCGACGTCGCCGAGCGCGCCGGCGTGTCCAAGGCCAGTGTCTCGCGCTTCATCGGCGATGACCGCGCCCTGCTCTCCGATGCCATCGCTCTGCGCATCGAGCACGCCATCGCCGAGCTCGGGTACCGACCTAACCAGATGGCTCGCGGGCTGAAGCGCGGGCGCACACGCCTGATCGGTATGCTCGTCGCCGATATCCGTAACCCTTATTCGATTGCCGTAATGCACGGGGTGGAAACCGCTTGCCGTGCGCATGGCTACAGCCTGGTGGTGTGCAACACCGACCGCGATGACGAGCAGGAACGCCAGCACCTGGCGCTGTTGCGTTCGTACAACATCGAAGGGCTGATCGTGAACACCCTTGGCCATCACCGTGACGAACTGCATGAACTGCGCCGCGAGATGCCGCTGGTGCTGGTGGATCGCAAGGTCGACGGGCTCGACAGCGACATGGTCGGGCTGAACAACCCGCAAGCCGTTGAGATGGCGATCACGCATCTGGAGCAGCATGGATATCGGGATCTGGTGCTGGTGACTGAACCGTATGACGGCACCAGCTCGCGGATCGAGCGGGTCAGCAGTTTTCAGGCGCAGATCGCGCTGCACTCGAACCTGGCCGGGGCGGTGCTAGAAACCGGCGATGACCTGAGCACGCAACTTCAAACCTTTTTAAACACTCCCGGCGACGGCCCGAAAGCATTGTTTTGCGCCAATGGTGTGGCGGCGCTTGCTGCCACAACGGCATTGCGGGAGATGGGTGTGCGGTTGTTCGAGGATGTCGGGCTGATTGCCCTGGACGATCTGGATTGGTATCCGTTGGTGGGCAGCGGGATTACCGCGCTGGCTCAGCCGACGCAGGAGATTGGCGCGCGGGCGTTTGAGTGTTTGCTCAAGCGGTTGCGTGGGGATGATGAGGTGGCGCGGGTGGTGGATTTTGCGCCGGTGCTGGTTGAGCGTGGGTCAACCCGTGAGGTTGGTAGTGCTTGATCTGACGCCTTCGCGAGAGAACAACACAGCAACACCTGATATTTTTTTGAACAAAAATGAAACCGGTTTCAGAGGTCAATAACAATGAATAAACCCGCCGTTTCCATCAGCCTGTCCAGCTACGGCGCCGAGCTTGTACGCCAGCGCGGGCAGGATGCTTTCATCGAGATTCTGGCTGCCGCCGGGGCCAATCGCATTGAGTGGCGCGAGGAACTGCTGACGCGTGAAGACCCTGCGCAGCTGGCGCAGGCCACGCAGGCGCAGGGCTTGCTAAGCATCTATTCCTCACCGACCGAACTGTGGCTGGCCGGTCAGGCGCAGCCCAATCCCGAGTTGATCACCGCACTGCAACAAGCCGAAGCGTTCGGCTCGAAATGGCTGAAAGTCTCCCTCGGCTACTTCACCGACACCGACGATCTGCAAGCCTTGGCCGAACGCCTGAAGCGCACTTCAGTGCAACTGCTGGTGGAAAACGACCAGACTCTGCACGGCGGACGCATCGAACCGTTTCAGCGCTTCTTCGCCGCCGTCGAGCAGCACAATCTGCCGATCAAAATGACTTTCGACATTGGCAACTGGCAGTGGCAGGACCAGTCCGCCACCAGCGCCGCCCGCCTGCTCGGCCGCCATGTCGGCTATGTGCACTGCAAAGCCGTGGCCCGTCGCGCCGACGGCAAACTGGTGGCGGTGCCGCCGGCCGTCAGTGACCTGCATCTGTGGGAACAACTGTTGCGGCACATGGCCCAAGGCGTTATGCGCGCCGCCGAATATCCGTTGCAGGGTGATGATCTGGTGCAACTGACCACCGAGCACGTCGCCGCCCTCGCCCGCCTCGGCCAATCGCGTCTGGAGCCTGCTCATGTCTGAGATCGATATTCTCTCGTTCGGCGAAACCATGGCGATGCTGGTCGCCGAGCAGACCGGTGATCTGGCGGCAGTCGAACACTTTCACAAGCGCATCGCCGGGGCCGACAGCAATGTCGCGATCGGGCTGTCGCGCCTGGGTTTCAACGTCGCGTGGCTGAGCCGGGTCGGCGACGATTCGCTCGGGCGCTTTGTGGTCGAAGCCTTGATCAAGGAAGGTCTGGATTGCAGCCACGTCGACGTCGACAAACAGCACCCGACCGGTTTCCAGTTCAAATCGCGCAATGACGATGGCAGCGACCCGCAGGTCGAGTATTTCCGACGCGGTTCGGCGGCCAGTCATTTGTCGCCGCAGTCGATTACGACCAATCTGCTGAGCGCTCGCCATCTTCATGCGACTGGCATTCCTCCAGCGCTCTCGGCCTCGGCGCGGGAGATGTCCTTTGAATTGATGACACGCATGCGCAACGCCGGACGCAGCGTGTCGTTCGATCCCAATCTGCGTCCGAGCCTGTGGGCCAGCGAGCGCGAGATGATCGGCGAGATCAACCGCCTCGCCGCTCTCGCCCATTGGGTGCTGCCGGGGTTGAGCGAAGGCCGTTTGCTCACCGGTTTCGAAGACCCGGCGGACATTGCTGCGTTTTATCTTGATCAAGGTGCCGAAGCGGTGGCGATCAAGCTTGGCCCGGAAGGCGCTTATTACCGAACGCATCTGGCATCGGGATTTGTCGCCGGTGTGCCGGTGGCGCATGTCGTCGACACGGTCGGTGCCGGTGATGGTTTTGCGGTGGGGATGATCAGTGCCCTGCTTGAGCACCAGAGTTTTGCCGAGGCGGTGCAGCGTGCGAACTGGATTGGCAGTCGGGCGGTGCAGAGTCGGGGGGATATGGAAGGCCTTCCGACCCGGGCTGAACTCTTCAGCGAATTTGAGGCCGCCATCGCTGGCAAGCCAGCTCCCACAAGGGTTGATGTTGGCAATGCAATCTTTGACATACCCGAGATCCCTGTGGGAGCTGGCTTGCCAGCGATGAGGCCCTGACAGGCAACCGATTCATTGAACCTGCTGCGACAAAAACAACAAGCTCAGGAGCAAGACCCATGAAAACCGCAACCCTCGCCACCCGCCGCTGGTGGTACATCATGCCTATCGTGTTCATCACCTACAGCCTGGCGTATCTGGATCGCGCCAACTACGGCTTCGCCGCCGCATCGGGCATGGCCGAAGACCTGATGATCACCCCGGGCCTGTCATCGCTGCTCGGTGCGCTGTTCTTCCTCGGTTACTTTTTCTTCCAGGTGCCGGGTGCGATCTACGCGCAAAAACACAGCGTGAAGAAACTGATTTTCGTCAGCCTGATTCTCTGGGGCGGCCTCGCCACGTTGACCGGCGTGGTCTCCAACGCCTATTGGCTGATCGTCATCCGCTTCATGCTCGGCGTGGTCGAAGCCGCTGTAATGCCGGCGATGCTGGTGTATCTGTGCCATTGGTTTACCCGTGCCGAACGCTCACGGGCCAATACCTTTCTGATCCTTGGCAACCCGGTGACGATGCTGTGGATGTCGGTGGTTTCGGGTTATCTGGTGCAGCATTTCAGCTGGCGCTGGATGTTCATCATTGAGGGCCTGCCGGCGGTACTCTGGGCGTTTATCTGGTGGCGTCTGGCCGATGATCGTCCAGCGCAGGCCAAGTGGCTCAACGAGCAGGAAAAGCAGGATCTGGAAAGCGCACTGGCTGCTGAACAGGTCGGTATCAAAGCAGTGAAGAACTACGCCGAGGCGTTCCGTTCGCCGAAGGTGATCATTCTCGCGCTGCAGTTTTTCTGCTGGAGCATCGGCGTTTACGGCTTTGTGCTGTGGCTGCCGTCGATCCTCAAGGCCGGCGCGCAAATGGACATGATCGAAGCCGGCTGGCTGTCGGCTCTGCCGTATCTGGCGGCGGTGATCGGCATGCTTGTGGTGTCGTGGGGTTCGGACAAGTTGCAAAAGCGCAAACGCTTCGTCTGGCCGCCACTGCTGATCGCATCGATCGCGTTTTACGGCTCCTACGCGCTGGGCGCAGAACACTTCTGGTGGTCGTACACGCTACTGGTAATTGCCGGCGCGTGCATGTACGCGCCTTACGGGCCGTTCTTTGCCATCGTCCCGGAGATTCTCCCGGCCAACGTTGCCGGCGGCGCGATGGCGCTGATTAACAGCATGGGCGCGCTCGGTTCGTTCGGCGGCTCGTATCTGGTCGGTTACCTGAACAGCTCCACCGGTTCGCCCGGCGCTTCGTACCTATTGATGAGCGGCGCATTGCTGCTGTCGGTGGTGTTAACGATTTTTCTCAAGCCCGGCGCCAGTGATCGCGTCGTCGCCAAAGCCGTCGCCACGCGTGCCGTGCCGGCGCACTCCTGAAGAGATTTTTGCCATGAAAAAACAGGTCGTGTTGTACAAGAAACTTTCACCCGCGCTGATGGCTCGTCTGCAAGAGCAGTGTGAGGTGACGCTGATCAACAGCCTCGACGCCGACGGCCTCATGCAACTGCGTGATGCCCTGCCCCGCGCCCAAGGTTTACTCGGCGCCAGCCTGAAACTCGACGCAGCCTTGCTCGATCTCGCGCCGCGACTCGAAGCCATCGCCAGCGTCTCGGTCGGCGTCGATAACTACGACATCGATTACCTGACCCGGCGCAAGATTCTCCTGAGCAACACCCCGGACGTGCTCACCGAAACCACCGCCGACACCGGTTTCGCCCTGATCCTCGCCGCTGCCCGGCGTGTGGTGGAACTGGCGAACATGGTGCGCAGCGGCCAATGGAGCCGCAATATCGGCCCGGCGCATTTCGGCACCGATGTACATGGCAAGACGCTGGGGATTATCGGCATGGGCCGTATCGGCGAAGCGCTGGCGCAGCGTGGGCATTTCGGATTCGGTATGCCGGTGATCTATCACAGCCAGTCGCGCAAACCGGCGGTCGAGGCGCGATTCGATGCGCAATACCGCAGCCTCGAAGATCTGCTCAAGCAGGCCGACTTCATTTGCCTGACCTTGCCGCTGACGGCGCAGACCGAAGGTTTGATCGGCGCCGAGCAGTTCGCGCTGATGCGCCCGGAAAGCATCTTCATCAATATCTCGCGGGGCAAGGTGGTCGATGAGGCGGCGATGATCGAGTCGCTGCGTCATCAACGGATTCGGGCGGCGGGGCTGGATGTGTTCGAGCGTGAGCCGCTGAATCACGATTCGCCGTTGTTGCAACTCAATAATGTGGTGGCGACGCCGCACATGGGCTCGGCGACGTATGAGACGCGGGAGGCGATGGCGCGGTGTGCGGTGGAGAATTTGTTGGCTGCGTTGAAGGGAGAGAGGCCGGCGAATCTGGTGAATCCATCGGCCTGGCAGGGTTGAGATCTTCAGTGCCTGTTCTTGCCTAATCGCTGGCAAGCCAGCTCCCACAGGGTTTTCGGGCGGACACAACTATCATGTCCACCTCAAATCACTGTGGGAGCTGGCTTGCCAGCGATGGGCCAGTGCAGGCAACCCAACACCATCAAGCACTACGCGCCTGTAAAAGCTGCGCCGCACACAACGCAATCCGCGCACAGGCATCCGCGAGTTTCACCCGATCGACCACCAAACCAATGCGGATATGCCCCGCCGCGCTCGGCCCGAATGCCTCCCCGGCCAGCACCGACACGCCATAGCCCTCCAGTAACCGTTCGGCAAACGCCTGTGCGCCGAGACCGGTCTGGCGCACATCAACCATCACAAACATGCCGCCATCCGGGCGAATCGGGTACAACCCCGGACATCCGTGCAAACGCTCGCACACCAGGTCCCGGCGCAGGCGATATTCCTCGCGCATTTGCGTCACTTCCGGCAGGTCTGACTGCAACGCAATCTCTGCGGCTTTCTGCACAAAATCCGGCAGGCCAAACAACATGCTCAGCGACAAATTGACCAAATGCTCGGCCAACGACTTCGGCCCGATCATCCAGCCGATGCGCCAGCCGGTCATGGCGTGGGATTTCGACAGGCTGTTGATCGTCGCCGTGCGCTCGGCCATGCCCGGCAGGCTCGCCGGGCTGACGTGCTGACCTTCGTAAAGCAAATCGCTGTAGACCTCGTCGCTGATCAGCCACAAGTCATGGCGGATGCACAGCGCCGCCAGTTCTTGCCAGATCAGCAGTGACAGGCTTGCGCCGCTGGGGTTGTTCGGACTGTTGAGCAGCATGGCGCGGGTTTTCGGGGTGATACGCGCGGCAACATCCACCGGGTCGACGCGAAAGCCGTTTTCCGGACGCACCGGCACCGGCACCACCGTTGCGCCACACGCGCCAAACACGCCTTCGTAGGTGACGTACATGGGTTCGGCGACGATCACTTCATCGCCGGGATCGAGCAGACATTGCGCCACCGAATACACCGCGCATTGCGCGCCGGGCATGATGATTACGTGGTCGGCATCCACCGCTTGCCCGCTACGCCGACGATGGCGGTCGGCAATCAGCTTACGCAGCGCCAGACGACCACGCACTTCGGAGTAATGGGTATCGCCCGCCAGCAAACTGTCGATCGCGCCGTGGACAATCGGCAGCGGTGTATCGAAATCCGGGTCGCCCACGCTCAGCAGCAAGATATCGACACCCTCGGCGCGCAGCTCCAGCGCTCGGTCGTGAATCTGCCAGGCAGCGGCTCCCTCCCCGGCGATTCGTTGGGTCAAGGCTGAATAGCGCATGTACGTCTCCTGATTGCGCGGTCTCCAGCCTTCACCGTATCTCAAATCACGAAACGCGCCACCATGGCGTTCAAATCCACCGCCAGTCGCGACAGTTCGTGGGTCGCGGCGCTGGTCTGGTTGGCCCCGGCGGCCGATTGCGTAGCCAGATCGCGGATGTTGACCAGGTTGCGGTCGACCTCGCGCGAGACTTGCGCCTGCTCTTCCGAGGCGCTGGCGATCACCAGATTGCGTTCGTTGATCTGATGGATCGACTGGGTGATCTGCTCCAGCGCAACCCCAGCGGCGCGGGCCATTTCCAGGGTGGTCTGGGTGCGCTGGTTGCTTTGCTGCATCGACGACACCGCTTCGCCGGTGCCGTTCTGGATGCCGGCGACCATTTTTTCGATTTCCTGGGTCGACTGCGCGGTGCGATGAGCCAATGCCCGAACCTCGTCCGCGACCACGGCAAAACCGCGCCCGGCCTCACCGGCGCGTGCGGCTTCGATCGCTGCGTTGAGGGCCAGCAGGTTGGTCTGTTCGGCGATGGCGCGGATCACATCGAGCACTTTGCCGATATCACGGCCCTGCGCGGCCAGGCCTTCGATCATCTGCGCGGTGTTCTGCACGTCGTGGGTCATGGTCTGGATCGCGTCGACGGTTTTCACCACTTGATCGCGACCTTCGCGGGCGGCGTGGGTCGACTGGTTCGAGGCTTCGGAGGTCGACACGGCGTTGCGCGCCACTTCTTCGACAGCGGCGGTCATCTCGTTTACGGCGGTGGCGGCTTGTTCGATTTCGTTGTTCTGCTGCTGCAGGCCACGGGAGGCTTCTTCGGTCACCGCGCTGAGCTCTTCGGCAGCGGCGCCCAGTTGTGTGGCGGAACCGGCGATCTGTTCGATGGTTTTGCGCAGGTTGCTCTGCATGGTGGCGAGCGCCTGCAGCAACTGCGTCGCTTCGTCCTTGCCGTCGACTTCGATGGTTTTGCTCAGGTTGCCGTCGGCAATGGTTTGTGCGGCCAGTACGGCACGGTTCAGCGGGGTGACGATGCTGCGGGTCAGCAGCCAGGCCAGTAGCACGGTGGCCAGCGCTGCGATCACGGCAACGATGATGATCCCGGTCACGGCGCTGTCGTAGTGTTCACCAGCCTTGGTGGCCGCCGTTTTCGCATCGGTCGTGTTGATTGCAATCAGCTTGTTGAGCTGCTCGCCCATCTGGTCAGTACCCTCCTTGATCCGCGTGTTGATCAGGGTGCGCATCTCGTCGAGTTTGTCCTGACGCGACAGCTCAATCATCTGACTCTGCGCTTGCAGGTAGTTGTCCAGGGTGGTTGAGAAGGTCTGGTAGATTTCACGTTCTTCAGGGCCTGCCGGCAGCGCGGCATAGCTGGCCTGAGCCTTGCGCGCCTTGTCGACCAGCACGGCAATGCGCGTTTGCGCCTCTTGCAGGCTGGCCGGCTCGCGATTGACCAGTACACGGAACGACAGGATGCGCATGCGCAGGACGTTTTCCGTTACCGCACTGAGGTGGGTGACACTGGGCAATTGCGTCGAGTCCATATCGATCGAAGCCTGACGGATGATCGACATGCGATTGACGGCGAACACACCGAGTACGATCACCAGCAAGGCGATAAAGGCAAAACCGAGAAAGGCACGGGGCGCGATATTCAGGTTACGCAGGGACATAGTTGAGCTCTCGAAAGATAGAAACTACGAGCGTCCATGCGTCATCACTGGCCCGAGGGGGCGGGCTCAGTCCGGCGTCACTGTTTTAGGAAGTTATGTGCGCGCCTGTTAGCTGTATCGGCCAGGCTTTAGGAAGATTGCGGGTCAATAGCAACTATTTTTCCGGGTGTTACAACAATGAAACACTGTTGATCGCTTGGTGTAGGAGCTGCCGAAGGCTCGGGCCGCGATCGGACGATCTTTTGATTTGAGCTTTTAAAAGCAAAATCAAAAGATCGCAGCCTGTGCCAGCTCCTTCAGGGGTAGATTCCGATCTGGCTCAGCGTTTGGCGGCAAGCTGCCAGACTCGGGCGATGTCGGTGGCGCGTTCACGCAACAGACGCGGTGCTTCGGCACAGGCGTGTTCCAGTGTCATCGGGCCGCTGGTCACGGCAAATGCCGCATCGATACCGTGTTCGTAAAGTTCTTGATAACCCTCGCCCAACGTCCCGGCGATGACAATGACCGGGACGTCGTGCTGCCTGGCAATCCGCGCAACACCGAACGGGGTCTTGCCGCGCAAGGTCTGCGCATCGAATCGCCCTTCTCCGGTGATCACCAGATCAGCGCCTTTGACCGCTTCGGCAAGGCCAACCAGTTCGGCGACCACTTCCACCCCGGCTTGAAACTGCGCGCCGAGAAAAGCCTTCGCCGCAAACCCCAAACCGCCCGCCGCACCGCTCCCCGGTTCATCGCGGACGTCTTTGCCCAACGCTTGTGCACACAGTTCGGCGAAGTGCGCCAACGCCTGATCGAGTTGCTGCACTTGCGCCGGCGATGCACCTTTCTGCGGACCGAAAATCGCCGAGGCACCGTGTGGGCCACACAGCGGATTGTTCACATCAGCGGCGATATCGAAACGCACCTGCGCCAGCCGCGGGTCGAGTTCGCTCAAGTCCAAGCGTGCCAGTTGCGCCAGGGCCAAGCCACCGGCCACCAACGCTTGATTCTGTGCATCGAGCAACTTCACGCCCAGCGCCTGCATCGCCCCGGCGCCACCATCGTTGGTGGCACTGCCGCCAATCGCCAGAATCACCCGTTGCGCGCCGGCATCCAGCGCTGCGCGAATCAGTTCGCCGGTACCGAAGGTGCTGCTGATGCAGGCATCGCGTTGCCCCAGCGGTACCAATTGCAAGCCACTGGCCTCGGCCATTTCGATAATTGCCGTGTGGTTGTGCGGCAACCAGCCCCACGCGGCGTCGACGGCTGTGCCCAGCGGGCCACGCACGCGGGTACGGCGCAGTTCGCCTTCGCAGGCAGCCAGAATCGATTCGACCGTGCCTTCGCCGCCATCAGCCATCGGGCATTTGATCATCGTTGCCTGCGGCCAGATCTGGGCCAGGCCGAGGGCAATGGCTTCGGCGACGCCTTGGGCACTGAGGCTGTCCTTGAACGAGTCGGGGGCGATGACGATCTTCATGGGAATTCTCCGGTTGCAATGCCCCTCATGCTGCCAGTCGGCCTGCGCCTTGACGCCTGTCCGCTGCACAAGTGGCGGGGGCGTTTATTGTTCATTTTCACAAAGACAGGGAAAGTGGCGGTGAATGTTCGGCCGCCATCGCTGGCAAGCCAGCTCCCACAGGGATTGTCGGTGAACACAAATGTAGTGAACACCATCAACCCTTGTGGGAGCTGGCTTGCCAGCGATGGCGGCCTCAAAATCACCTCACGCCGACAGATCTGTCTGGGGTAACAGCTGCACCCCAAGATACAGCGCCAGCATCCCATCGAGCCGCAGCGGATCAACCCCACTCAACTCGGCAATCCGCTCCATCCGATAACGCAAACTGTTGCGATGAATGCCCAAGGCATCGGCGCAGGCCTGACTCTGGCCATCGTGCTCACACCAACTGCGCAACGTCGCCAGCAACTGGCCGTTGCCGTCCTTAGCGATCACCTTGCGCAACGGTTTGAGCAATTCGTCCAGTGCATCATCGTTACGATGCCGCCACAACATCACTGGCAATCGATAGCGGTTCAGCGTCAGCAATCGCGAATGCGGCAACACTTCGCGACCATAGGCGAGCAAGTCGCCCACGCGGCGATAACAACGACGCAGCCCGGCGAGTCCATCGGCCTGCCCGCCCACGGCAATGCGCAGAATCTTCCAGCCGAGGCCGTCGAGTTTTTCCAGCAAGCGATCATGCTCGACGTTTTGACTCGCCGGCCGACACCACAGCAGTGACGACTTCGCCGAACTCACGCACCAGCTATCGGGATAACGCGACGTCAGCCAGGCACTCAACGCCTCAACGGTTTGCCCCGGCCCATGCTCAAGACCCAGCTCGAACAGATACGGCACCCGCGTCAATTGCGGTTTGAGGCCAAGTTGCTGCGCCTCATCGACCAGACGCGGCGAATCCCCCGCCTCGCTCAGCAGCAGCGCCAGCAAATCATCACAACGCTGGCGCCGCCATTGCTGCTCGGCCTGCTGATTGCGCTGGCCAACGAGCATTTCGGCGGTCATGCGCACCAGTTCGGCGTAAGTGCGCAACTGCTCCGGTTCGCCAGTGATGCCAAGTACTCCGATCAAGCGCTGATCGAGCAACAGCGGCAGGTTGATCCCCGGTTGCACGCCCTTCAAATGCACGGCGGTCTGCGCGTCGATCTCGACCACGCGACCGTTGGCCAACACCAGTTGCGCGCCTTCGTGACGGGTGTTGATGCGCTCCGGTTCACCGCTGCCGAGGATCAGCCCCTGGCTGTCCATGACGTTGACGTTGTAGGGCAAAATGGCCATGGCCCGGTCGACGATATCCTGGGCGAGGTCGTGATCGAGTTCAAACATAGCGGCGGCAATCCTTGATTTATGGCACTGGCGGTTGTTCACCCGCACAGGGTCTGACGGCAAACCCTGTGCGCAGGCACAAAGACAATCCAGCCAAAGGTGGCCGAGACTCTCGGGGCGATCAACGTTAACCTTTGCATCGCAAAAAATCATAATAAAGAGAGAGCCGCTATGTCGCAGAGCGCCGCAGCTACCCAGACCATCGATGACGGTAAAAACGCCGTTTATAAACGCATCACCCTGCGTTTGATCCCCTTCATTTTCATCTGCTACTTGTTCAACTACCTCGACCGGGTCAACGTTGGATTTGCCAAATTGCAGATGCTTGATGCCCTGAAATTCAGCGAAACCGTGTACGGCCTCGGTGCCGGTATCTTCTTCATCGGCTACGTGCTGTGCGGCGTACCGAGCAATCTGGCGTTGACCAAATTCGGCCCACGGCGCTGGATCGCGGTGATGATGATCACTTGGGGCACGCTGTCGACCTGCCTGTTGTTCGTCACCACCCCGACCGAGTTCTACACCCTGCGGCTGTTCACCGGTGCGGCTGAAGCCGGGTTCTTCCCGGGCGTTGTTTTGTACCTCTCGCAGTGGTTCCCGACCTTCCGCCGTGGGCGGATCATGGCGCTGTTCATGTCGGCGATCCCGGTGTCCGGTTTGCTCGGTAGCCCTTTCTCGGGCTGGATCCTCAATCACTTTGCTGCGGGCCAGGGCGGTCTGGCCGGCTGGCAGTGGATGTTTCTGCTGCAAGGCATTCCTACCGTCATCCTCGGCGCCCTCGCCTATTTCCTGCTGAGCGACAGCTTCGCCAACGCCAAGTGGCTGAGCCCGCATGAGCGTGCAGTGCTGGAAGCGGATCAGGCCGAAGATTTGGCGAACAAACCGAAAACCACCTCCGACTCGCTGCTGGCGGTGTTCAAGAACCCGGCGATCTGGGCGTTTGGCCTGATCTACTTCTGCATCCAGAGCGGCGTGTACGCGATCAACTTCTGGCTGCCGTCGATCATCAAGAACCTTGGCTTCAGCGATAACCTGGTGATTGGCTGGCTGAGTGCGATTCCGTATCTGCTGGCGGCGGTGTTCATGCTGGTGGTCGGGCGCTCGGCGGACCTGCGCAAAGAACGCCGCTGGCATTTGGTGGTGCCGATGCTGATGGGCGCGATCGGTCTGGTGATTGCGGTGAATTTCGCGGCCAACCCGGCCATTGCGATTCTGGGTTTGACCATCGCCACCATGGGCGCGCTGACCGGCCTGCCGATGTTCTGGCCAGTGCCGACAGCCATGTTGAGCGCCGGGGCTGCGGCCGGTGGTCTGGCGTTGATCAACTCGATGGGGCAGATGGCCGGGTTCCTCAGTCCGTACCTGGTGGGTTGGGTAAAGGACAGCACCGGTTCGACCGATGCGGCGTTGTATCTGTTGGCGGGTGTGATTGTGGGCGGGAGTCTGCTGGCGTTGCGCATGACGCGGACGTTGCGGGCTTGAGTTTTTGATGCACGGAAGAACGGCCCTTTTCAGGGTCGTTTTTTATTGGGGGTTCGGCTTGGAGTTTGTGGTGTTCTGTAGATCCTTTTCCCCCTCACCCCAGCCCTCTCCCCCAGGGGGGCGAGGGGGAAAGGGAGCCGATTGCCGGGCTATTCAGGATCTGAATTCGACTCGGTATTGCACGTCGGCGTACCTCTTTGAAACACCTCGGTCGGTCCCCTCTCCCTCCGGGAGAGGGTTAAGGTGAGGGTTGTATTGAGCTAATAATTCACTTTGCCGCGTCACGCGCTTCTGGTATTTGATTAGGGCTTTCCCACCGACAAAAGGATTTCGGCATGAGCTTTCGCACTCTCGGGCACTCAGGGTTACAGGTGTCCACCCTCACCCTCGGCACGATGATGTTTGGCGAGCAGACCAGCGCAGAGGATTCGCTGCGCATCATCGACAAAGCCTGGGATCAGGGGATCAATTTCATCGACACCGCCGATGTCTACACCAACGGCCGCTCCGAAGAGATCGTCGGTGAAGCAATTGCCCGGCATCGGCATGAATGGGTGCTGGCGACCAAGGTCGGTTTCGGCCCGGTGGACGGCGTGCCAAACCGCAGCGGCTTGAGCCGCAAACATATCTTCAATGGCATCGATGCCAGCCTGACCCGGCTCGGCACCGACTATCTCGACATTTATTACCTGCACCGTGAAGACCACAACACACCGCTTGAAGTCAGCGTGTCGGCGATTGGCGATCTGATCCGTCAGGGCAAGATTCGCTACTGGGGGTTGTCCAACTATCGCGGCTGGCGGATCGCCGAGGTGATTCGTATCGCCGATAAACTCGGTGTTGACCGCCCGGTGATCAGCCAGCCGCTGTACAACATCGTTAACCGTCAGGCCGAGACCGAGCAGATCACAGCAGCGCAAAGCTATGGCCTTGGTGTGGTGCCTTACAGCCCGCTGGCCCGGGGCGTGCTGAGCGGCAAATACGCACCGGACGCCAAACCGGACGCCAACAGCCGCGCCGGACGTCAGGACAAGCGCATTCTGGAAACCGAATGGCGCGTCGAGTCGCTGCGTATTGCCCAACAGATTCAGCAGTACACCGAGCAGCGCGGCGTCGCAATTGTGGAGTTTGCAATCGCTTGGGTGTTGAACAACAGTGCCGTGACGTCGGCGATCGTCGGCCCGCGGACGGAGCAGCAATGGGATGCGTACACCAAGGCGCAGACCGTGAAGATCAGCGCTGAAGATGAGGCATTTATCGATTCGCTGGTCACGCCAGGGCACTCATCGACACCTGGATTCAACGATGTGAGTCATTTTGTGTCGGGGCGTAAACCGCACCAGGCTTGAGTTTGCCCGCCTCTCTTCGACAGCCGACACCCTCGGCTGTTTTTTCAGCGGATCAAAGCGCGATCAAACGGAATGAGTTGATTGATCGTTCAGAAATAACCAAGGACTGATAAATGCCCAATCGCCCCGTTGCGGTTTCCAGCAAGCTTTTGCGCAGTCTGCTGTTCAAACTGCCAGGCGATAAGCTGCGCGATCCCTCTTCCTCGCAAGCAAACGCGACTACCGGCAAGCGCAAACCATCGATTGAATACCGTGCGGATATTGACGGACTGCGCGCAATCGCGGTGTTGTTGGTATTGATTTTTCACGGCGGTCTGGCGCTTTTTCCGTCCGGTTTTATTGGCGTCGATATCTTCTTCGTGATCTCGGGTTATCTGACGACCGCGATCATCATGAAATCGCTGAACAACGGCACGTTCACTTTCTCGGGGTTCTACACGCGTCGAATCTGGCGCTTGCAACCGGCCGTGATTGCGTTGCTGGTCGTTACGCTGATAGTCAGCACGCTGCTGTATTTGCCCGATGACTATGTCGATTTTCTCAAAAGCGAAAAGTACACGTCGTTAATCATCTCCAACCAATACTTTTCCAAAGTGACAACGGGTTACGCCACGCCGGATACGGCGAGCCTGCCACTGCTGCACACCTGGTCACTGGCCATCGAATGGCAGTGGTATCTGGCCCTGCCACTGGGCCTCTGGTTGCTTAACCGCTATCTGGCAAAAAGCGTTTTCAAAGCGGCGGTGCTCGGTTTGACCCTGGCGGCAATGGCGCTCGCGCTGTACCTGTCTTACACCAATCCAGAAAAAAATTACTACTTCTTCACCGCGCGAATTTTCGAATTGATGATTGGCTCCTGCGCAGTCATCTTCGGCACAGGCAAGTTCAGGCTCAATCGCCTGAGCGCCTCTCTGGTCTGTGCACTTGCGCTTGTCACGATTATCTATTGCGCCACCCTCGACGATATCCTGCCGGGCTTCCCGCAGTACCACGCCATTGCCGTGTGCCTGGCCACTGCAGCGTTGCTGTTCCAGGGTATTGGTGATGCAAGCATCACCTCGAAACTGCTGGCCTTCAAACCGCTGGTGTTTATCGGCACGCTCTCGTACTCCTTGTATTTGTGGCACTGGCCGATCCTGGCAGTGATGAGTTACATGGGCATCGCCCTCACCCCGCCGATGATCATCTTTTACTTTGTTTCGACGTTCGTCCTGGCCTGGCTCTGCTATGTGGTGGTCGAAAACCGGTTTCGAAAGGCCAGGCTCGGCTTTGCCAAAACGCTGGTCGTGCTGATGATCGTACCGGCTATCGGTCTGTCGCTGCTCCACGCTGCCAGCGTCAGGCATGAAGGCTGGCCCGACCGTTTCAACCAAGGCTATAACGAGGTGTTCAATGGCTTGAAAGCCTCTGTTCCAGCCAATCGGGAAGGATGCCTGGGCGTCAGCGATGGCGCCGATCCTGGCTGCATATCAGGCGCCGTGCAGGCCGCGCCGCAAATATTGCTGATGGGCGATTCGTTTTCGAATCATTACTGGGGTTTCGTTGAAACACTGGCCAGGGATGCCAACCTTGCCGTCCTCACACAGGGTTACCCGGCGTGCCTGGCCTTGCCCGGGATCTACCTCTATGACGAGAGTAAATACACGAACGGGCTGTATCAAAAATGCCATAACGCCACTCAACGCTATTACGAGATGATTGCGAAGCAGCATTTCAAGTATGTGATCGTGGGTCAGTTCTGGGAGGCCTATCTCGACGACGACATCGTCACCAGACGGGACGACCCGCGCAGCCCGGAACTGTCGCAACAACGCCTCGGCACCGCGATCCGCAAGGCGCTGGACAAGATTGTCGAGTCAGGCGCTACGCCGGTCCTTCTGGAAAACACGCTGCCCATGCCTGCCGGGATCAACACCTGCCTGCTGCAACAGGTCAAGTTGCGCGGCTTGATGGGCAGTGCCGAGCAAAGCAGTCTCTGCGCCACAGCGCCATGGTCAGGTGCCAAAGAGCCGGTGCTGGAAAAACTCTTCAATGACCTGAAGGCTGAATATCCCGGCTTGATCGTCATTGACCCGAAAATCGTGCAATGCAAAGACGACGCGTGTATGACCACCGTCGATGGCTTGCCGGTCTATCGTGATATTGGTCACGTCACCGATTACGCCTCTTACAAGTTCGGCGAGATGTACCTCAAGCGCTTCGGTAATCCGTTGAAGGTTGCTCAGTGATGTTTTCCTGGCACTGACTACGCTTGTGGAGGAATGGCCGCAGGCTGCGATCTTCGACTTTTAAAGGCAAGACCAAAAGATCGCAGCCTGCGGCAACGCCTAGACGGTATATGTGTGAAGAATATTGAGCATCTGCCCAATATTCAGCACAAAAACCACGTATCCTTCGCGCCCCGTTTGACCATCAACCCGCGAGGACAGTTTGTCTAAAGGTATCGCTCTATCGGTTTCGGCCTCGGTGCTGTTTGCCGTCATGTATTACTACACCTCGTTGCTCACACCGTTGAGCGGCGTGGAGATCTTTGGCTGGAGGATGCTCCTGACGGTGCCGTGCATGACCGTGTTCATGCTGGTGTCCGGGGAATGGCGGCGGGTGCTGGAGCTGGTGCGGTTGATGGCGGCAAAGCCGAAATTGATCGCCGGCCTGCTCGTCTCCTCTGCCCTGCTCGGCGTGCAACTGTGGCTGTTCATGTGGGCGCCGCTCAATGGCTACAGCCTCGACGTGTCGCTGGGCTACTTTCTGTTGCCACTGGCGATGGTGCTGACCGGACGGATTGCCTACGGCGAGAGCCTGTCTTATTTGCAAAAGATCGCGGTGTTCTTCGCCACCCTGGGCGTTTTGAACGAGCTGTATCAAGTCGGCGGATTTTCCTGGGCAACACTGGTGGTGGTGGTCGGCTATCCGCTGTACTTCGTGCTGCGCAAATACCTCAAGACTGACAACCTGGGTGGCTTGTGGGTCGACATGACCCTGATGCTGCCGGTGGCGTACTGGTTTGTGCAGGGTGGCGAGCAAGGCTTCGGCGTGTTCGATCAGTACCCGGGGCTGATGTGGCTGATTCCGTTGCTGGGATTGATCAGTGCGTCGGCACTGGTGGTGTACATCATTGCCAGCCGCTTGCTGCCGTTCAGTCTGTTTGGCTTGTTGAGTTATGTTGAGCCGGTGCTGTTGCTCGGTGTGGCGTTGTTGCTCGGTGAGAGCATCAAGTCCGGGGAGTGGCTGACGTATATTCCGATCTGGCTGGCCGTTGTGGTGCTGGTCTTCGAAGGCTTCAAACACCTGATGCGCCAACGCCGTCCTTAAAAGCGAAAGATCGCAGCCTTTGGCAGCTCCTACATTTGGAATGCGTTTTTCCTGTAGGAGCTGCCGAAGGCTGCGATCTTTTGATCTACAAAAAAATCCCGACTCTGCATTTCAGCAGGCCGGGATTTTTCATTTCAGTGGCGGATTACTCAGTGGCAAGCACACCACGACGCACCTGATCGCGCTCGATCGACTCGAACAGGGCCTTGAAGTTGCCTTCGCCGAAACCATCATCGCCTTTGCGCTGGATGAATTCGAAGAACACCGGGCCCATCAGGGTTTCCGAAAAGATCTGCAGGAGCAGGCGCTTATCGCCCTGCTCCGAGGCGCCGTCGAGCAGGATGCCGCGCGATTGCAGCTGATCAACCGGCTCGCCGTGGTTCGGCAGGCGGCCTTCGAGCATTTCGTAGTAAGTATCTGGCGGCGCGGTCATGAAACGCATGCCGATCTTCTTTAACTGATCCCAGGTCTTGATCAGGTCATCGGTGAGGAACGCAACGTGCTGGATGCCCTCACCGTTGAACTGCATCAGGAACTCTTCGATCTGGCCAGCGCCTTTGGACGACTCTTCGTTCAACGGGATGCGGATCATGCCGTCCGGTGCGGTCATCGCTTTCGAGGTCAGGCCGGTGTACTCGCCCTTGATGTCGAAGTAACGGATCTCGCGGAAGTTGAACAGCTTCTCGTAGAAGTTCGCCCAGTAGGCCATGCGACCGCGATAGACGTTGTGGGTCAGGTGGTCGATGATCTTCAGGCCGGCACCGACCGGGTTGCGATCAACGCCTTCGAGGAACACGAAGTCGATGTCATAGATCGAGCTGCCTTCGCCGAAACGGTCGATCAGGTACAGCGGCGCGCCGCCAATGCCTTTGATCGCCGGCAGGTTCAGCTCCATCGGACCGGTTTCGATATGGATCGGCTGAGCGCCGAGTTCCAGTGCGCGGTTGTAGGCTTTTTGCGAATCCTTGACGCGGAACGCCATGCCGCACACGGATGGGCCGTGTTCGGCGGCGAAGTACGACGCCACGCTGTTCGGTTCGTTGTTGAGGATCAGGTTGATTGCGCCTTGACGGTACAGGTGCACGTTCTTGGAGCGGTGGGTCGCGACTTTGGTGAAGCCCATGATCTCGAAGATCGGCTCCAGGGTGCCCGGCACCGGCGATGCGAGCTCAATGAATTCAAAGCCCATCAGGCCCATTGGGTTTTCGTATAAATCTGCCATGGTGGCGCCTCATCATTTCTTATCAATTAACCAGGGTTATTTGTCAGTCATGCGAGGTCGGTGGGTGGCGCACAGGAGATGCCACGCACACTGCGGGCTAGGAAGTCACCGTAGATCAGTTGAAACCCGAATATCTTCATTGTCGACCCAAGGCTCTTGCGGGCGAGGCTTCTGCTGCCAGAAGACGATTATTATTGTATGCGTAACCCGATTCTACAC